>MDSV01245328.1_pt1 | contig 25661 bp, 31 predicted proteins | sample 810851 | NCBI WGS metagenome assembly MDSV01 (sample SAMN05326640, study PRJNA326480) | marine metagenome | isolation source: seawater | place: Atlantic Ocean: North East | collected 2012
TGGGTTATTGTTGGAAGTAGTTTTCTTCTTTTGATATGGCTTTATTATTCATGGGATATAGCAAAAGGTTTTTACCCAAAATCTGCTAATGAACTTTGTCAAGTTGCAAAAGTAAATGACTCATTGTTAGGATTAAAATATCAATTTCCAATAGAAGAAAGAGAGTTAAAAAGTACTTCACAAATTAAAAAAGAAAATAAGAATCTTAAAAATATTACTATAGAAATACAAAGTTCTAAGGAACTTAATAATGAGCAGAAAATAATTCTTGTTAGTTTTATTAATAAAACTAATCAATTGATTCCATTATTAACTAATAGTGACTTAATTGAAAATGAAACTAAACAAAAATTATATGATCTCACTGGTAAAATTAATCTTTTAACAGAAAAATTTCAAAAACCTGATTATCCATTTGAAACGGAACAAGAACTTAATGACAGGCTCAAAGCAGTAAGTGAAGAAGGCGGTTGGGGAATCACAAAAATAGATGCAGGTTCAGGAACAATTGAAAATACTATTGAAGTACCACTCATACCAGCAACAAATAAGGGTTTAAAATTTCATGCAGCAGCCCAAGAATTAAATTTAATAAGTGATGAATTTTTTAAATTAAGAAATCACAATCCACAGTTCAAAAGTAAAATCAAAGAAATTAAGGATCAAATAAAAACTTATAGAAAAAGTTTAGATGACTCAGAAGAAATTGTCTCAAATTATGCAAAAAATATAATGAAAATTGCAAGAAGAATTGAGTTTGCAAGTATATATCCACCTAACGCATTAGATATGATGCAAAATGCAATTGTAAAATTTGAAAATACACAAATAAAAACTCAAGGTGGATTAAGATTAATAGATATACTCTTGTTTCCAGCAGGAACAATTGTTGCTAGTGGCCCAAGTTGTTCAGAGCAAGGTTCTGGAAGATGGTTGCCAAAGCCTTCAGATACTTTTAATAAATTTATCTTAATGTCTAAACCTAGCGTTGGTTACAAAGAAATTCCTCTTCTTTGGATAGATATGATTGATGTTAGTAAAATGATTGGTTTTATTTTACCTGATTGGATAGCAGATATTTTACCTGGTGATTATCCTGTTCATACTCAAGATGGAATTGTAAAACAAAACTTTAAAGGTAGTGTGCTTAACATTGTTACTGGTAACTTCAATCTATTTAAAGTCCCTGTTCCTTATGGGCATATATGGGACTCATTTATGAGAGTTTTTTTGGGATTAGTATTTGGTATTTTAATTGGTGTACCACTTGGATTATTTATGGGCTTAAATAGATTTGCTAAAGGTTTTTTTGATCCTTTAATTGAACTTTACAGACCAGTCCCTCCTCTTGCATGGGCTCCATTAATCATTTCCGTTTTAGGAATAGATAACACTGGTAAAGTCTTTTTATTATTTATGGTTTCATTATCAATAATGATAATTTCAGCTAGAGCTGGTGCATCTGGAACGCAGCTTTCAAAAATTCATGCTGCTCACTCCTTAGGAGCCTCAAAAAGACAAATTTTAAGATATGTGATTTTCCCTAATTCTTTACCTGAAATACTTACAGGTATTAGAGTTGCAGTTGGAATGTGCTGGGGAACTTTGGTGGCTGCTGAATTTTTAGCAGGAACAACAGGTATAGGTTTTGTTGAAAATGTTGCCAAAAAATATTTCCAATATGAAGTTATTTGGATAACGATATTTATTATGGGAATGCTTGGACTTTTATTTGATATAACTTTGAGAAAAATAATAGAGAAAACTATTCCATGGCGTGGAAAAGGATAGTTGTTATTTTTTATTAAGTAAGAAATATTATTAAAAACTTATTTTAATCAAACCATGTTTGAAATTTTTCAAAATTATTTCTAATATAATTCGGTAATACATCTAAATTTGTTAGTTCCAATTTTGTAGAATTAAATTTATTAGATGAGTCTTTTTTAGCATAATGATTAAAATCAATGGATTTATTTTTAATATTATTTTTTATTCTATCTATAGAATACCCCTGTTTTTCATATTCTGCATGATTTTCATCATTTAAAAATTTTCTTTCAAGCTCTTCAACACTTTTTAGGTTAGAGAAATGCCAACCTCCATTAGATACTATTTTAACGCTTTGATGCTTTATATCAGAAAAGAAAGTATCTATTCTGTAAAATGGATAACTTTTATTCTTAGTAGCTCTTAATAAATCAATATTTTTTAAATATTTTAGCTTACAAGCTTTTGATCCATACCAGTCAATATTAGGTAAAGTTAAGTTAAATTTGTAATAAAATAGCCTCTGATTAAAAATTATAATTTTATGATTGTTTTCATGTAAATCAAAATTTTCTAGATTTGGTATTTCATCATTATCACTATGTATAACATAATCGTCTGAGGAATAGTCTTTCAAAGCTTTTCCAATAAAATTTCTTTGTTCTCTTATTCTCGAAACACTATTTAACCTCAATTCTGAACTAGTTAAATATTTTTTTTTTATAATATCAATTGGTTCTCTGTCAATTATTAGATGAATAATTTTGTCTTCAAATTCAGGAAAATCCTTTTTATTAAACTTAATTTTTTTTTCTTTTCCACTATGAGAAAATCTAGCTTCACAAACTATAAATTTATCTACAAACTTATTCAAAACATTAAGTCTCAAATCCATCATCATCTTCTCCTCAAAATAAGTTGTAGTATCAATAATTTTCATATAATTTAAGATTATTACCACAATTATATTAATGAAACACCAGCAATTAAAAAAAATAATTATAAAAATTTTTACTAATCATGGGCTTAATATAAAACATTCAAACATATCAGCAGATGCCTTACTTAATGCTGAATTAGTTGGTGCTTATGGACATGGATTATCTAGACTTAAAATGTACTGTGATAGAATTTCAAAAAATTTAATTAATCCAAAACCATTAATTAAAATCAAAAAAATTTCACAATCAATATCTCACATAGATGCAAATAATAGTATTGGGTTTGTTGCGGCAGATATTGGAATAAAAACTGCAATACAGCATGCAAAAAAAACAGGTATAGGTATGGTTGCAATTAAAAATAGCGGTCATTATGGTTTGTCAGGATATTATGCTGAACAAGCAGTTAAAAAAAATTTAATATCAATGATATACACTAATGCACCTCCAGCAGTTGCGCCGCATGGATCATTACAAAGTTTATTTGGAACAAACCCAATATGTTTTGGTACACCAACTGGTTCAAAGATTCCTTTTATATTGGATACATCAATTTCAGTAATTAATAGAGGTAAAATTAGAGTAGCAGCAAGAAATAATAAGAAAATTCCAGACGGTGTTGCTTTAGATAAGTTTGGAAAACCAACTACCGATGCAAAAAAAGCTTTGGAAGGTGTTCAGCTTCCTATTGCAGGTTTTAGGGGATCTGGCCTTGCATGGATGGTTGATATTTTAAGTGGAGTTTTAACGGGTGGCAATCATGCTGGAAGAGTTAAGGATCCTTTTGATAATTTTTCAGGTCCACAGAATATTGGTCATTTGTTTATAACATTTAAGGCAAATTTATTTCAAAAAAATTATAAACAAAGAATAAAGGATAATATTAAAACAATTAAAAAACTGCCAAAGATTAAAGGAATAAACGAAATAATGTACCCTGGCCAAAACAAATATTATAGATATAAAAAAAATTTAAAAAAAGAAATTACAATACCTGATAATATTAAAAAAGATTTAGAAGATTTAATAAGTTAACATTGTTAGCGCCCCTAAAGACACCACTACTGTAGATAAAATTATTGTTCGCTTAACCTTATCTTTTCTTTTTTGCTGAATTAATCTTTGCTTAAGAACATCGACGTTCACTCTTAGAGGTGCATCTATTTTTGAAGCGGGGTCTACAATAACGTCGGATGTTCTATTTAAGCTTTCATTACTCATAAACATACCTAATCATGAACTTTAAAATTATTATATAAATCTATTGTCCAAAATGGGTTGAATTTGATTTATATTAGTTCATACTGGGTTTGGAGATAATGATGACAAAAATGCCTAGTATATCTATTCTAATTGATGAGAAAGAAATATTTAGAATAATCAGTAAAAATTTTAGCAAAATAGCCCCTTCATATTATACTTTAATTAGCAACTGGTTAATTAGAGCATACAATGTTTATAATGATATTGATAAATTCATAATTATTATTTACCTCATTAATAAAGATTTAATAATTTTTAGAAAAAATGGACTAATTATAGATTACAATTCTTTTTACGAAAAAAAAACAATAGAAATTGAGAAAGTAAATATTAGTGACATTTCAAAAGATCTTCAAATACCTAAAGAAAGCGTTAGAAGAAAAGTTCTTGAATTAGAAAGAAAGGGCGTAATAAAAAAAAATGGAAAAAAAATTTTTGTTGATAGATCGGGATTTAACTCAGCAAAAGCAATAATTACATTAAAAGAAATGAGTATATTGTTACATGAATTCAATAAGGTGCTTAAAAAAGAAAATCTAAAAGAAGAAGTCTTTGAAGTAAACGAAATTTCAAATTCAATTAAAGAAAACTTTTCTTTTTGTTGGTATCAATTTTATAAATTCTTATTTGTTTTTACAAATAGATGGAGGAAAGAAGTAAAAGATTTAGAGACTTTTTGTGTTGGAGTTTTAGTAATGCTAAATGCATCACAAAATAAAAACTTTAAAGTCAAAGATTTAAATTTAAAATCATATCAAAAAAAAGTTATGGGTTCAGATGAAAGAGGTATTAATGCGATGTCTATATCTGAAATAACTAAAATTCCTAGACCTACAGTTGTTAGAAAACTTAAATATTTAATAAATAATAATTATTTACATATAGATGATAAAAAACTTATTTCGGTAGATATACAAGGTATAAAATTAAAAAGATCTTCAAATTTACAGGATGAAAATATACAAAGTCTAAGTAAATTTATTCATAGGATATTCAATCAAATTAAATTTATAAATTCTAATAAAAATAAGGATGATAATTTTATTCCAAGTTATTTGAGATAAATTAATTGGATTTTCTTAAAATATAAATAAAAATAAAACCTGTTATATACATTAGTAACGCATATGCTCCTGTTGGAACTACATAAGCAATATCATCAAAAATTAGAGTAGCGACAAAAACTGCAAGAGTACCGTTTTGCAAACCACATTCTAAAGCTATACATTTTTGTTGTGCTATTCCAGTAACAAATTTTCTGGCAATTAAATAAGCTAATGTCATCATTACAACATTTAAAATCAATACAGCCAAACCTGCTTGTGCAAGATATGAAAAAATATTATCTTTCTCCTCAATCCAAATTGCAATAAAGACAACCAGAAATAACCATCCTGTTAATTTATTGATCAAATTAATTTTGGAAGAAATAAAATTTTCAGCTAAACCTCTAATAATCATTCCTATTATCACTGGTACCGTTACCACTAAAGCCATTTTCAAAGCTACACCCACAACAGAAACATCTTTTGATATATTAACCCCTAATATTTCTGAAGAATTAATCACAATTAATGGAACAGTAAAAATACAAACTAAGCTAGTTATAGCTGTCAAAGAAATTGATAGTGCCACATCTCCATTGGCAAATTTTGTTAGGACATTTGAGGTAACACCGCCAGGAGCAGCAGCGATAATCATTAAACCAACTGCAATAGAATTAGGAAGATCTAACATAATGGCTAAAATCAAAGCAACTATTGGGAGCAGAATTAATTGAGAGACAAAACCAACAAAAAAATCATTTGGGGTTCTTAATATTCTTGTAAAATCTTTAATAGATAGTCCAAGACCTAAGCCAAGCATGATTAGTGCTAAAACTATTGGCGCAATTTTTGTTACTATTTCCATTATTACAAAATCTTAAATTTTATTAACAATTCCTTTAAAGAATTTTCTAATATCTGTAATTAAATGTCTAGGTTTTTCTAAAGCAGCAAAATGCCCACCACTACTCATTTTTGTCCATTGCTGAACATTAAAAATTCTATCAACGTAAGTTTTAGGTGGCCATTCTGACATTTCTTTAGGAAATTCAGCTATACCTGTAGGAATAGAAATTTTTTTAAAATTTTTTGGAAAAAAACGTCCACCCTCTTCACGTCTACCAAAGTATATCCATGATGATGAATTGAATGTGTTGGTTATTACGTAAAGCATTATATTAGACAGCAATACATCCTTAGAATAAACGCTTTCAATATCATTGTCTTTAATATCTGACCACCCATGCATTTTTTCAATAATCCATGCTGCAACCCCTACAGGGCTATCTACCATTGCGTAACTTAATGTTTGAGGCTTTGTTGCTTGTTGAGTTCTGTATCCGTCTTGAATAATTTGATCTTTGTCAAATTTTTTTTGCCATTCTTTTTCTTCATCAGTTTGTGGACCATCAGGATGTCTCATTGTTAAACAATTTATATGAATAGCCTGACAATAACGTGCATGATCGTAACCTAACCAATTTGCAATAGTTGCTCCCCAATCTCCTCCTTGTGCAAAATATTGACTAAAGTTTAAATTTTTAGTCATCATATTATTTAAAATTTCTGCAATTTTTCTTGGTCCAAGAGGTTTTTTTGGTGACTCAGAAAAACCAAACCCTGGTAATGATGGCGCAATAATGGTAAATCCATCTTCTTTATTTCCACCGAATTTTTCTGGGTGAGCTAAAGGTTTAATTATCTCTAAAAATTCTATTACAGATCCGGGCCAGCCATGCATCAAAAGGAGTGGTTTTGGGTTTTTTCCACTTCCCGTTTCTTTTATAAAATGAACATTGATACCATCAACTTCGGTTTTATAATTTGAAAATGAATTAATTGATTTTTCATGTTTTTTCCAATCAAACTCCGACACCCAATAATCACAAAGTTTTTTTAAATATTTTTTGTTAGTGCCATGTTCCCATCCATTTAAATTAGACATATTATTCCATGGATATCCTTTAATTTTTTGTATTGTTTGGGCAATATACCTTTCGCTAAAATTAATATTGAATTCCTTGATCATTTTTATCAAATTTATTTTTATTATTTGTAATAACCACTATATACATTGTAAAAATAAATTATAATCAAACTTTATGCTTTCAAACAAAGAAATTGTCTGTCCACATAACCTTTTGAATATTGCACATAAAAAAAAAGGAGTAAAAGCTGGAATAGTTAATGCCGGCAAACCATTGCCTATGTTATCTATACAAGATGCTGTAAACGAAAACTTAATAGAACCAATTTTTATTGGTAATAAAAAAGAAATATTAAAATGTGCTGACGATTTAAAATGGGATATTTCAAAATATGAAATTATAAATGAGCCTATTGAAAATAATACCGCTTCTATAGCAGCAAAATTAGCGAGTGAAAATAAAATTAGAATCATTGTAAAAGGACATATTCATACAGATGTTTTGATGAAAGAAGTTTTGAAAAGAGAATACAGTTTGTTGGGAAAAAAAAGATTGAGCCATATTTGGCATATGACTATAACAAAAGAAGACAAACCATTAATAATCACAGATGGTGCTTTAAATGTTTTGCCAAATATTAAAACAAAAATGCATATTTTAAGAAATGTAATTGATTTTTCAAATAGAATAGGAATAAAAAAACCAAAGGTTTCAGTTCTTTCAGCCACTGAAGAGGTATTGGAAAGTGTGCCAAGCTCTATTGATGCTAGGGAAATAACTAAGTTGGCTAAAGAAGAAAATTTAAATGCTGATGTGTTTGGTCCACTTGCATTTGATAATAGTATATCAAAAAAATCAGCCGCAATTAAAGGTATTAAAAATGATGTTGCTGGTGATGCAGATGTTTTGTTGGTTCCAAGTGTAGAATCTGGAAATGCATTGGTTAAAATGTTAATATATTTTAGTGGAGCATGCGCTGCTGGGGTTGTTGTTGGCGGAAAAGTGCCAGTGGTAATTACCAGTCGATCTGATGAGTCTCAAGCAAGATTAGCATCAATAGCAGCTGCTGTAGTAGCTTTAGACTAATTCTTCGTTGAATTATTCAAATTAATGATTTAAATAACTCTTCAAAATTAAGAGACAACAATGACTATAACGTATTTAAAAAAATCACCAAAAACATCCTCTACAGATGATTCTAAAACTACAGAAATTGTCAAAGATTTGTTGAGAGATATCGAATTAAATAAAGAAAAATCTTGCATCAATCTTACAAAAAAATTTGATAAATATGATGGAGATATAGTTGTTTCAAAAGAAAAAATTGATGAAATAAAAAAAAAATTAGATCAAAAGACTAAAGATGATATTCAATTCTCTTATGAGAGAGTTAGAAAATTTGCTGAAGCACAATTAAAAAATTATGGACAAGATTTTGAGGTTGAGCTTTCGCCTGGACTTTTTGCTGGTCAAAAATTGATACCAGTTAACACAGCTGGATGTTATATTCCAGGTGGTAGATATGCTCATATTGCATCTGCAGTTATGAGCGTAACAACTGCAAAAGTTGCTGGAGTTAAAAATGTTATAGCTTGCAGTCCACCTAAGGAAGGTGTTGGGGCACATCCAACAATAATTTATACTGCTGATCTTTGTGGTGCAGATGTAATTTTAAATCTAGGCGGAGTTCCTGGTATTGCGGCTATGACTAATGGTTTGTTTAATAATCCTCCTGCAGATATTTTAGTTGGCCCTGGAAATCAATTTGTAGCAGAAGCTAAAAGAATTTTATTTGGTAAAGTTGGAATTGATTTATTTGCAGGTCCTACAGAAATTGCAGTTATTGCTGATGATAAAGCTGATGCAGAGATGGTTGCCGTTGACTTGGTGGGTCAAGCAGAACATGGTTATAATTCACCTGCCTGGTTGTATACAACAAGCAAAAGAATTGCTGATGAAGTTATGAAACGAGTACCAGAATTAATTGCAGAATTACCAGATCTTCCAAGGACTAGTGCCGAAGCTGCTTGGAGAGATTACGGTGAAGTTATTCTTTGTGACACAGATGAAGAAATAGCAACAATAAGTGACGAATATGCACCAGAACATTTAGAGGTACAAACTCAAAACTTAGATTGGTTTCATAAAAGATTAAAAAATTATGGGTCACTATTTATAGGTGAAGAAACAACTGTTGCTTATGGTGATAAGTGTTCAGGTACTAATCATATATTGCCTACTAAAGGTGCTGGTAAATATACAGGTGGATTATTTGTAGGTAAGTTTATTAAAACTTTAAGTTTTCAAAGAATGACGAAAGAGTCTACAAAAACTGTAGGAGCTGCATGTGCTAGAATTTCAAGATATGAGGGTATGGAGGCACATGCTAGAACTGGCGATGTAAGACTTAGAAAATATGGTTTTTCCAATTAATTTTGTTTAAAAATATTTATAAAAATTTTTTGAGAGGCTCTCATTTTCAATAACGATAAGAAAGAGAAAAGAGAACCACTCATTACACAAATAGATTATAATGAAAAAATATATAATTTAAATTTTAAAAATACCCAAAATGGGTTTTAAAACATAATATTTATTGAAAAACAGTAAGTGCAACAATTAAGCACAAGAAGCTCATAAAAATAATAATAAAAACATTTATCATTTGCCATACTTTTTTATTGTTTACATAACTAGAAAGATACTTTGATAAATAGCCAATTAAGAAAAAAAAAATAAAAGATGCTACTGATGCACCTAATCCAAAATAAATTTTTTGGTTTAACATCAAACTTTTAGAAAAATTTCCTAAAAAAAAAACCGTATCTGAATAAACATGTGGATTAAGATATGTAAATCCAAGTGTCTTTAAAAAAATATTTATTTTTGATATTTCTTTTGATTCATTATCAAATTTTACATTAGCTTTAAAAATTTTTATCTTGGAGTAAATAAAATATATTAAAAAAATTAATAAAGTAATATTTAATATCAACTCAATAATTTGAGTAAAATACTGAACAAAAAAATGAAATAAATAAATTCCTAAAAATATTAAAATTAAATCAGATAACGAACAAACTAAACAAACTAGAAAAATATGTTGTCTTTTCAAACCCTGTTCAATGACAAAAATATTTTGTACTCCAATAGCTAAAATAAGGCTTAAACCAGTGAAGAAACCCAATACTAGATATTCCATCTATGTAAATTAAGAGTGGCTAATCCAGATAGTTTTGGTTTGAAGAAAAGAATTAAGAGCTTCTGTACCCTGATCTCTTGAAAGTGATCCTGATTGTTTATATCCACCAAAAGGAGTTTTGATATCACCTTCAGAAAAAGTGTTAACTGAAACTGTTCCACATGGTAAACTTTTTGCTAGGTGAAATGCTCTATCTATATCTTGAGTAAACACACTAGCGTGTAATCCATATTTTGAATTGCTTGCAACCTTTAAAGCTTCTTCATCATTTTTTACAGTTAATACACCAAGTACAGGACCAAATATTTCATCTTGAGCAATTGTCATGTTTTCCTTTAATCCATCAAATAATGTTGGTTTTGCATAAAATCCTTTTTGTTTCTTATCAGAAACGCCACCTAATAAAAGATTTGCACCTTCATCAATTCCTGATTGAATGTATCCGTCAACTGCTTTTAAATGACTTTTTGAAATCATAGAGCCAATATTTGATTTTAAATTCAGTGGATCACCGACTTTCAATTTTTTAACTTTTTTTAAAACTTTATCTAAAAATTCATCTTTAATTTTTTTATGAATAATCTGCCTCATATTTGCTGAACAATTTTGACCACCATTCCAAAATGCAGAATTAATTGCATTATCAATTAATTCATCATTAATTTTTGCATCTTCCAAGACAATAAATGGACTTTTTCCTCCCATTTCAAGTGCTACAGGTTTTAGATTGCTTTCACTTGAATATTTTAGAAAATATCCACCAACTTCAGTCGAACCAGTAAATGAAACTGCATCTACATCATTGTGTCGACCTAAGGCTTCTCCAACATCTCCATATCCTGGAAGTACATTTAAAACACCATCTGGAATACCCGCTTCTTTTCCAATTTGAGCAACTCTGATTGCTGTAAGAGGAGTGTCCTCGGCTGGCTTTATTATTACTGAACATCCAGCAGCTAAAGCTGGTGCCATTTTCCAAACCGCCATCATTAAAGGAAAATTCCAAGGAACAATGCCTGCAACAACACCAATGGGTTCTTTGACAATTAAACTTGTGATAGATGGCTCAGTTGGACCAACTTTACCAAATACTTTATCTATCAATTCACCATACCATTGAAAATGCATTGGAGCATCATTTGCAACTTCATTTATACAATCAGCGATTAATTTTCCTGTATCAACACATTCTAAAACAGAATTCTCCTCTCCATGTTTTCTGAGAAGTTCAGCAAATTTTAGTAAAACTTCTTTTCTATGCTCTGGTGAACTTTTTGACCAAATACCACTATTAAAAGCTTTTCTAGAGACTTTTACAGCAAAATTTACATCTTTGTGATTGCACTTTGCAACAGAACATAACTTTTCACCTGTTGCTGGATTTATTGTTTCAAATTTTTTACCATCAATTGCATTTACATATTTTCCATTAATAAAAGCTCTACCTTCAAATTTTAATTTTTTTGCAATTGATTTGTAATTTACAGACATAAAATATTAATAAGCTATTATTAAATTAAATTTAAAGCAAGGTTTAAGTCAAAACTAGCTAAGTAAATTAATCATTTATTTGTAAAATTTGATCTAAAGCCTTATTTTTTTTTAAAGCATTTAGGAAAGCAGAAAGAGAATTAACTTCATTTATTGAAAATGGTTTCATTAAAATTTCAATTTTATCTGTTGGTAATAAGCCTAATTTAGAAGTGTGGTTAATAAATTTTTTTTTCTTCAAAAGTTCAATTTTTCTTCTAACTGTTTCTTTAGGTAGGTTTAAAATACTTGCTACGGCAAAAATTGTTAGTTTTTTCTTAATCAAAAAATCTTCATTTTTTTTGGTTCTTGTTTGCGCCCATACTGAGTCCCAATCATTTACTCCTAAAAAATTATGCTTTAAAACATGACCACCAATAACAGAAAGTATCATAAAGGCAATGTAATCAATTCCTATGATTGATTTTGATTGTTTAAATTGTTCAATTCTAAAATTTATTAGATGGTATAAAGTTTCACTATAGGTTTCTAATTTTCTTTTCATTAAACTCTTAATTTAAAAAATTTATTGTAAATATTAACTTTTTTACATCAAATTAAAACTTTAAAAAATGGATTTAATGATTATATAAATCCGCAATAAACAATAAATTTGAACCAATGAATGTTTTTTTACAATCTATAATAAACCGTGATCCTGCTGCAAAATCTAAATTAAGCCTAATTTTAACTTATCCAGGTGTTAAGGCTGTTTTTTTTCATAGAATTGCAAATTTTTTTAGTACAGCTAAATTTGATTTGATCGCTAGAATTATTTCTCAATTTTCCAGATTTTTAACTGGTATTGAAATACACCCTAATGCAAAAATTGGTAAAAATTTATTTATTGATCATGGAATGGGTGTTGTAATTGGAGAAACATCTGAAATTGGTGACAATGTTACAATTTATCATATGGCTACCTTAGGAGGAATAGCTCCAAGCATTAATTCTAATGATCAGAGAAATATAAAGAGGCATCCAACCATTGAGGATCAAGTGGTAATAGGTTCTGGTGCCCAAGTATTAGGGGCAATTAAAATTGGTAGATGTGCCAAAATTGGAGCAAATGCTGTCGTCACTAAAGATGTTCCTGAAAACGCCGTCATGGTTGGAATACCGGCTAAAAATGTTGGTATAGCCGATAGTGAATTTAAACCTTATGGTATTACGCCTGATAGTGATAAAAAATCATATTAATGAACAACATTCAAAATGATTTCATTTCTGCGATTGGTAATACACCGTTAATTAAATTAAGAGCTGCATCAGAAATAACTGGATGTAATATTTATGGAAAAGCAGAGTTTTTAAATCCTGGAGGTTCTGTAAAAGATAGAGCCGCGTTAGCTTTAATTAAAGATGCTCAAGAAAAAAAATTGATTTCAAAAGGTGGGACTATTGTTGAAGGTACAGCTGGAAATACAGGAATCGGATTAGGACTAATAGGTAATTCTCTGGGTTATAAAACAATTATTGTAATGAATGATAATCAAACACAAGAAAAGAAAGATTTACTTAGAAATTTAGGTGCTGAGCTAAGGTTAGTTCCTGCAAAACCATATAATGATGAAAATAATTTTGTAAAAGTTGCTGCAAAACTTGCAGATGAATTAAGACCGTCAAATAATAACGGTGTTATATGGGCAAACCAATTTGACAATACAGCTAACTCTAAAGGTCATTATGAAGGAACTGGACAAGAGATATGGCACCAAACAGATGGTAAAATTGACGGATTTGTTTGTTCATCTGGAACTGGTGGAACAATTTCTGGGATAAGCAATGCTTTAAAAGAAAAAAATAAAAAAGTTAAAATATATCTTTCTGATCCAAAAGGATCCTCTCTTTATAATTATATAAAAAATGGTGAATTAAAATCTGAAGGTAGTTCAATTACTGAGGGTATTGGATCAAGTAGATTAACAAAAAATTTTGAAAACGCCAAAATTGATGGAGCTTATTCGATTGATGATAATGAAGCTCTTCCCATTCTTTATGATCTTATCCAAAACGAAGGTTTAAGTCTTGGAACAAGTTGTGGAATTAATATTGCAGGAGCAATTAGATTAGGAAAGGAATTAGGAGCTGGAAAAACTATAGTCACTATTTTGTGCGACAAATCTGACAAATACAGCTCAAAAATGTTTAATAAATTATTTCTTCAAGAAAAAGGTCTTCCATATCCTAGCTGGATATAATTAACGCATACCAGCTCTGTAATAAATTCATTACATATTAAGTATAAAGTTGAACTAGTATTTAATTAAAAAATAAATAGGAGATAAAAATGGATGCTAAAGAAAGAATAAAACTTGGGTACGAATTTTTTAATAAAGGTGATATGGAAAGTTTTTTTAAAGAAATGGTTGATGAAAATACTACATGGACATTTCCAGGAAAAGAAGGTGTTCATCCGCTGTCAGGAGTTCATAAGGGAACAGAAGCAATGATGAACGCAATGTCTAAAATACCTGCAACTTGGTCCAATTTTAAGGTTGAACCAATGGATATGATTAGTGAAGGCAACAAAGTATTTGTTAAAGTAAAAGCTACTGCTGATGGAATGGATACAATGTTTGGACATTATTTTGAAGTTAGTGAAAGTGGCAAGATGACAACTATGATGACATTTGATGATACTCTAAGCATGTTTAACGCGATTAAAAAATAACATTAATTAAAAATGGAAGTAAAATGAAAAAAATAACATTAATAATTTTAATAAGTATGTCTTTTTTTTCTCTAGCTAAAGCAGGCATCAGCGACACTGATAAGTCTAAAGCTTTGGATTGTAGTGGAATATATATGGCTAACTACTTTTTGCCATCTGGAGAAACATTTGAGTATAGCATGAAAGAAAAGTCAATGGCCTCTGTTAAGGTTTTTAAAGCATATGCTTTGGAAACAGGAATTTCTGAAATTGAATGGGATGAAGGATTTAATAAAGCAGTAGATAAACACTACGGCTCAAAATATGACAAAGCGAAAACTGATGAATGTCATAAATTTCTTGAGGCTTTAATCCCTGGTGGTAAAGAGCGAGTAGAAAAAGTAGTTCAAACCTTATATTAAATTGAAATGATTGAATAATCATTAGATTGGTTTAAAATAATCAATAAAAAAGGAGGAAAGTAATGGAAAAAGAAATGTTAGTACTTGCAGAATTAAAAGAAGGCAAGTTTGAAAAGTTTATGGGATGGATGCAGTCAGAAGAAGGCATGAGTGTCAGAAAGTCAGCGGCTTATCCTGAAAAAACTGTAGGAGCAGTAATTCCTGACAAAAGTGGTGTTATGTTTAAGGTATTTGTTCATAATGAGGAAAAAATGAAAGAACTAGTATCGGGTACAAATCCAATTGGAAAACCAATTTATGATGAGTGTGTTATTAAAATGACTGCTTGGGATTTAACAAAGGTTGAAATATAATATTGCAAAGTATTATGTAATTGGAAAATTAATTAACGAGCTTTTACAATGAGTCTATAATAAATCACAAAGATTAAATTAAATAAAAGGAGAGCAAAGATGTCTATATTAGATAAATACAGTGCAGCAATATCAAATAAGGATGAAACAGCAATGAATGAAATTTTGCATGATGATTTTAAATTTACGATGCATAAATCAGGCAATGTTTTAGGTAAAGGTGATGTCGTAAAGTGGGCAATGAGTGGTGATATTAATCAAGATAAAATAAGAGTAGTTTACGAAAATGATGAGGTTGGTATACATCATTCTTTTGTAACATTTGATGATGGAAATGTTGAGGCTGTAATGGCAGTTTACAAATACAAGGATGGAAAAATCGTGAGTTTAGAAACTGGCGCAACTCCAATGCCTAAATAATTAATGAAAGAAATTGATTTTTATTTTTCAATAGGAAGCACTTATACGTACCTCTCAATTACAAGAATACTTGATGTTGAAAGTAAACATAAAGTAAAGTTCAACTGGATTCCTTTTAGCGTTAGAGCAATTATGAAGGAAATGAATAATATTCCATTTCCTAAGGATAAAAAAAATAAGGTTGATTATATGTGGAGAGATATTGAAAGAAGAGCTGAAGGTTATGGATTTTTTGCTAAAACACCAGTTCCATACCCTCTTTCAGAATTTGATCTAGCAAATAAAATTGCAATTCTTGGACTAGACAAAGATTGGGGGAAAGATTACGTGAAACTCACTTATAAAAAATGGTTTCAAGAAGGTAAAGAACCAGCAATTGATCCAAGTATTTCTGAAGTTTTTAAGGAACTTAAGCTAAATAAAGATGAAATAATTACCGAAACTAATTCACAAGAAGTAGAGGATAAATATATAGTTAATACAAACTCAGCACGTAATAATAAAATTTTTGGTAGCCCTTCTTTTGTATCTAAAAAAGAAGTCTTCTGGGGAGACGATAGAATGGAAGACTCTATAAAATGGATAAACAAATAAATATATAAATTTATAAAGATTTAATTTATATTACTAAATAGTTAGGTAAAAACTTTTTAGATAATAATGGCTAGTACTTATTTTTTTTTATTCATTGCAGTAATATTAGGTGTTACATCTAATAGCTTTGCAAAATCTGCTCAAGGTTTTACTCTAATTGGTCCAAGCATAATAACAGCACTAACAATTGTTTTATGTATGTATGCTTTGTCTTTAGTAATGAGAAATATCCCAATCGGTGTTACTTATGCTTCCTTTGCGGGACTAACAATTATTGCTACCGTAATTGTTGGTATTTTAAGATTTTCACAAATGCCAAATATTTATACAATTGTTGGTCTGGGATTTATTATTATTGGTGTATTAATGGTAAACCTGCTTGGAGATTCTAACTAATACTTATTTATTATTAGTAAAAAATTATATTCTTGTATAATAGAATAATTTTAACAAAGTTAAGAATTAAATAAATTAGAAGAATATTAAATGAAAAAAAAAATATTAATTTTCATAATTACCTACAAAGCATCATTTAGATTAAAAAATGTTTATAATGAAATTCCATTTAAAAAACTTAAAAATCATAAAGTTGATATTCTTATTTGTGATGATGCTTCAAAAGATGACACTATAACTTATGCTGTAAAAATTAAAAATAAAAATAAAGGTAAAAAAATATTTATCATCGAAAATAAAAAAAACTTAGGTTACGGTGGAAATATAAAAAAATGTTTAAAGTATTCAATTAATAAAAACTATAATTATGCAGTTATGATACATGGTGATGGACAATATAGCCCTGGTTATATTCCAAATTTAATAAATTATCTTATAAAAATGCCAGATATTTGTGCTAGCACTGGCTCTAGAGTTTTAAGAGGTGTTAAGAGTGCTTTAAAAGGAGGTATGCCCTTTTACAAATTAATTGGTAACATTGTTTTAACTAAAATTTTTAATTTACTTTTTAATAAAAGATTTACTGATGCACATACTGGATTGTGGGCCTACAATCTTGTTCATTTAAAAAATAAAAAATTTAATTCATTAACTGATGGTTACAATTTTGATCAAGAGTTCAGATTTAAAACAATTATGCTTAAAAAAGAAATTAAAGAGATACCCATAAAGACTAAGTACGGTGATGAAAGATCACAGATACACTTAAAATATGCAATCAATTTTTTTTTTAAAACTATTTCATTTTTTTTAATAAAATCTCGAATTATCAGTTCTAAAAAATTTAGATGATAAAAAAATCAATTTTAATTAAAATCTTTAATTACTATCCTCTAAGGTAAATGAACCATTGTTGTCAGAAATTATTTTCTTCTCACTTACTACGTTGTCAATATTTAAAGATGAGTATAAATGGGGAAACATATTTCCATCAGATGCCTGTTCCCATAATAAATGATCTAAATTTAAGGTTTTGACTTTAAGTAATATTAAGTTTTCTTGGTTTAAATAATATTTTTTAAATGTAGACTCTACCTGATCTTCTCCAGAAAAATGGATAAATCCATCCTCTGTATCTTTGGAAGATCCAGAATATGAGCCATTAGATTTAGCTTTTTGCCATTCATCATTATCTATAATTTTATAAATATGTTTTAAATTCATAAATATTAAAATAATTCTTTAAAAAAATTTTGTAATAAGCTGCAAATCATTTTGAAACGGGTTTCAATAATTTCAGAAACTTATTATGAATAGTTTGATTAGAGGAAACTAAAATATTACCTCCATATACAGCATCTCTATTGTCCCAAGTAGAAATATGACCTCCTGCTGCTTTGATGATTGGTATTAATGGATGAATATCCCAAATCTTATTTGAACACTGAATTACAATATCAAGTTTTCCTTCAGCAAGATGAGAATAGCTTAAAGCATCACTGCATGGAAATTGCATTAATTTTAAAATTTTAGGGATTTTTTTTTGTTTATTAAGTGATAGTGCGCCATGAAATGCAGCAGCTACTTTGACTGAATTAAATTTAGCTTTTTTATTTATAAATATTTTTTTTCTTTTCCCATTGTTAACTACAAATGCAGTTTTATCAGAATAATTTATGTAATATTTTTTCAGAACTGGAAAATTAGCTAACCCTAAAATTGGATATCCTTTATAATTTAATGAAATTAAATTACTCCAGGTTGGATTGCCAATTACAAAAGACCTTGTGCCATCAATTGGATCAATAACCCAAGTGTAGTCACTTTGTGATTCTTTATGACCAAATTCTTCGCCTATGATTTGATGATAAGGGAATTTTTTTTTAATTTTTAATCTTATAAATTTCTCAAAAGCTTTATCTGATGTAGTGACCGGATCATATCCTTTGCCTTTAAGTTTATTAGAGACTTTAAAGGTCTTATTTAACTTTGCATAATAATAATTCGTTAATTCTCTTGCTAAACTATTTAAAAAGTTAGCATATAATGGATATTTTTTTGAATTAAAATTATTCACAATGAACTCTTACTATTTAATTTATGTTGATTAAAGTTAAATTTTAAATAATTCTTGGTTTAAACTATGAAAATTGAACTTAATGAAAATAGAGTTTATTTCAAGAATGGTTCTATAAAAAAAGAAATTCATCCATTTTGGTTAAGAGAAAGAGTTAACGGTGAAGAATTTTTAGACCAAGGTACTCAACAAAGACTATTCGATCCAACATCTTTAGATAATCAAATATTAATTAATAAAGTTAAAATTAGTGATAAAATTCTTGAAATAGATTTTAACGACGGTGTGAGTACAAAACTTGATATTGAAAAACTTGCTTTAGAATTTACAAACGAAAATACTATTTTAAATAGCATTCCTAAAATTAAATGGAATTCATCATTTACAGATATTAAAAATTTTCACTATCAGCCAAATTTTCTAGAAAGCAAAGAAATGTATGATTTTCTTGTCACTTTTTATAAATATGGTTTTGTTTTGATTAAAAATATTCCAAACCAAAATAACTTTATTGTCAATTTTGCTAATTCAATAGGTAGTGTAAGAAGAACAAATTTTGGTGAATATTTTGATGTCCAATCTAAACCTGATCCAAACGACCTTGCATATACATCTTTAGGTTTGGCTCCACATACAGATAATCCATATCGAAAACCAGTTCCTTGTATTCAGCTACTTCATTGTATTGAAAGTGAAGTTTCAGGTGGCTTGTCAACATTAGTTGATGGTTTTACTGTTACTGAAGATTTAAAATCCACAGACCCTGATTTTTATAAAATTTTAACAGATGTCAAAGTGAAATTTCAATTTATTGATAAGGAAGTTATTTTAGAGGATTGGTCTGAATTAATTAAACTACATGAAGATAAATCTTTTAAGCAAGTAAGATTTAGCCCAAGATTAGATTACGTCCCAATATTAGAAAAAAATAAATTAGATTTATATTATAAGGCTCGAAAAAAATTATCTGAAATGTATAATTCTAGTAAGTATCAAATTGAATTTAAGCTTGAAGCTAAAGATTTAATTATGATGGATAATTATAGATTACTTCATGGAAGAACATCTTATGAAACTTCTGAGGGAAATAGATTTTTACAAGGATGTTATATAGATTATGATAGTACCGAGGGTAAACTTAGACATCTAAAAAGAATACTAAACCTTTAAATGAATTATAAAGTCAATTTTACTCTTTATTAATTCTATCAATTTCTAAATAAAGTGAACTATGGTCTTTGTCTTTATGACCATTATTAACTAGATTGCTGTACATTTCTTTTACTAAATTTGAAATTGGCAAATGAGTATTATATTCATTTGCGCATTCCAAAATATTTTTCATATCTTTTAAGTGAGTTGATGTTTTTCCTTTTGGATAAAAATTTTTGTCTATCATTCTTTTTCCATGAGTTTGCAATATTTTACTATCAGCCCATCCCCCTGATAACGCAGTAACCATCTTAACTGGATCTGCTCCAGCTTTCTCACATAAAGTAATTGCTTCAGCAACCGCTCCTATTGTCAAACCTACAATAATTTGATTAGCAAGCTTTGACACCTGTCCGCTTCCCAAAGGTCCTACTAATGTTGGATTTCCCATTATTTTAAGAACATCATACGCATTATCAAAAATATTTTGTTGACCTCCCACCATTATCGCTAGAGAGGCTTCTTCAGCACCAACTGTTCCTCCTGATACTGGAGCATCTAAATAATCAATATTTTTTAATTTTAAATTTCCACCATGTTTAATGGCTGTAGTAGGTTTTATAGAACTCATATCAACCACTATAGTTTCAGGTCTTATATTATCTATAAAGTCGGTACTATTCATTATTTCATCAACTGCCAAATCATCAGATAACATTGTGATAATAATATCTCTATCGCTAACTAAGTTTTTTATGTTATCTGAAATATTCGCGCCAAATTCAATCAGTTTTTCAGCTTTTTTTTTTGACCTATTAAAAGCACTTAAACTATGACCAGCTCTTAAAATATTTTTTGCCATTGGAAATCCCATTAAACCTGTTCCTATAAAACCTATTTTTTTCATAATAACTATTTACTCATCGTTTAATGACAGTTGATTCCAAATTTTTTTAGTCTCCAATAATTGTATGGCCATGGTGTTAAAAAACCTACAATCAGCATTATTGGTACAACCCACCAAGTTAAAATTGCTCCACCTGTTAGAATATAATCAGTTAAATTCATCATAATTTCCATACTTAACATTGAGATTAGACTCATACCTGACGCTGTACTTAGAGCACCTATGAATGTAAACTTTTGACGAATTAAAATTATAGTTTCAAGAATAATGCTAGTAATTAATCCATTAATTATTGCTAGGATCATTATACCCATTACAGGAAAAACTATCTTGGTTAATTGAAAAAATAAAATTGTTCCAAAATCTCCAATAGAACATCCCACAACACACCATAGTGTATTTTTGGCACTTTTTTTCCAAGTATGTTTGCAAGACCAATTAAACTTAGATTGCTTCATTTTATAATTTTGATTAGTTAACTTGATCTAAAGTTAAACCTTTTAAATTAGCTGGAACTGCAATATCCATCATTTTGGGATTAGATAAATTTAAATTATTCATAATTTCTGCATATTGCTCTTTAGACTCTACTTGAAGACGTGGATTGTTATTTTTTTCATTTGCTATAGTTGAATTTGTTTTTCCATTATAGTCATGAGCTGGAAACACTAGCGTTTTTTCAGGTAATTTTAATAACTTATTAAATAATGAGTCGTAAGCGTCATAGGGACTTCCGCTTTGAAAATCTGTTCTTCCAGTACCATTTATCAATAGAGTGTCACCCGTAAATACTCTATCATTCATGATGTAACAATAAGAACAATCTGTATGTCCAGGCGTATAAATGGCTTTTAGTTCAATGTTTTCAACTTTAATTATTTCATTATCTTTTATTTTTAAATCAATCACTTCAGACTTAGCCTTTTCACCCATAATTCTTGTACAATTTGTTCTTTTATTTAATTCATTTAATCCAGTTATATGATCAGCGTGAATATGTGTGTCTATTACTTTTACTAACTTTAAATCTAAATCTGTTAAAACATTTAAATATTTATCAGTATGTTCAATTACAGGATCAATAATTAAGGCTTCTCTACCTTTTCCACTAGAAATAATGTAGGTATATGTTGAAGATTTATCATCAAAAAGTTGTTCAAAAATCATAATTATAATTAATGAAATTAATTAAATTATAACTATTTTTCAACCGATTTGTGAGCGGGTTTGCTCCACTCCTTTCCTTTAAACATTACATTCCACTGTAAATAAGGAAAAAGTTTTGATTTCATTTGCCAATATAATGAACTTGGTTTGGTTGGATCAAAAGGTAAACTTGGGGTTACTTTTCCTCCATAGCAAAATTCTGCTAACATAACCTTTCCATAAGCAACAGTTAATGGACATGCTCCATAGCCATCATATAGTCTATACTCTTCAGATGATTTATTGATATCTTTAATTATATTATGGGCAACTATTGGCGCTTGTTTTCTAACTGCAGCACCAGTCTTAGCGTTTGGTGCGTTCATTACATCTCCAAGACTATAAATATTTTCATATTTTACATGTCTTAGAGTGCCGCCTTTATGATCAACATCAACCCATCCACCGGCATCTGCTAAAGGACTATTTTTTATGAAATCAGGTGAAGTTTGTGGAGGTGTTACATGAATAAAATCAAATTTTTTAGTAACCTCTTTTGTATTTCCATCTTTATCAGATTGAACAAAAACTGCCTCTTTACTTTCCCCATTAACTGATTTTAAGTTGTGCTGAAAACTTCTTATAATTCCATAAGAGTCACAAACCTCATTAAGTGGCCCTTGAAAATGTGGAACTCCAAATATAACTGGTTTAGCACATAAGAATTCTAAATGACTATCTTTTAGTAATCCTTTTTTCTTTAAATGATCTGCTGCAAGATAAGCTATTTTTTGAGGTGCACCTGCACATTTAATTGGCATAGGTGGTTCAGTAAATAATAAATTTCCACCTTTTAAATTTTTTAAACACTCCCATGTATATACAGCCATATCAGCATCATAATTTGTACATACATTATTTTTTCCTAATGATTCTTTTAATCCTTCAACACCATCAAAATTTAATTTAAGTCCTGGACATACAACTAAATAATCATAAGTAAAATCTCCACCTGAAGTTTTAACTAAATTTTGCTCTGGAGAAAAACTTTCTGCATAACTTTTAATCCAATTAACATATTTAGGCATAACTGCTGCCATCGGCTTGATTGTATTATTTTTTTCATAAGCACCCGCTCCTACTAAAGTCCAAGCTGCTTGATATAATGATTGATCAGAAGGCTCAATAATTGAAATTTTTAAGTTTGATTTTAAACTGTTTAAACGAGAAGCTACAGATATTCCTGCACAGCCTCCTCCAACAATTAATACATCTGAATGATTTGTATTTTCCATACATAAATTCTAACAGTATATAGATTAAGTAGATATATTTCTTATAAGTTGTGTAAGAATGTTTAATATAATTGAATTATTTGATTTATACTTTATAATCATTCTAAAATTAATGATTAAAGGAGAAAAATAAATGACTTTAAAAATAAATACTGTAGCTCCAGATTTCAAAGCTAAAACACAGATGGGAGATATATCTTTTCATGAATGGCTTGGAGATAGCTGGGGAGTTTTATTTTCACATCCAAAAGATTTTACACCAGTTTGTACAACAGAACTTGGTGCATTAGCTAAAATGAAACCTGAGTTTGATAAAAGAAATGTAAAAGTTATGGGTTTAAGTGTGGATCCTGTAGATGATCATGTTAAATGGATCGACGATATTACAGATGTATGTGGAATGAAACCAGAATATCCAATTGTTGCAGACGAAAAATTAGAAGTTGCTAAACTTTATAATATGCTCGAAGCAGATGCGGGTGTTACTTCAGGAGGAAGAACAGCTGTAGATAACGAGACTGTAAGAACTGTTTATGTAATAAGACCAGATAAAAGAATTGGTTTATTTTTAACTTATCCAATGACAACTGGTAGAAACTTTCATGAGATCTTGAGAGCGATAGACTCAATGCAAAGAACTATTAAGCACAAAATAGCTACACCGGCTGATTGGAAACCTGGAGAAAAAGTAATTATTGTTCCTAAAGTAACTAATGAGGAAGCAAAAAAAATATATCCAGATGGATGGGAAACTATAAAGCCTTATCTACGTAAGGTTCCAGATCCACAACAATAATTTGGATCAAAAAAAATTAGACCAGCAATCTCAGCATTGGGAAACCAACTTCTCAAGTAAGCCTGAGATGTTTGGCTTAAATCCAAGCTACTCAGCAAAGAAAGCTTTAAAAATTTTCAAACAAGAAAAAATATTTAGTATTATTGAATTAGGAGCTGGACTGGGTAGAGACAGTATTTTTTTTGCAAAAAATAATATTAAAATTAAAGCGTTAGATTATAGTATTTCTGGTTTAAAGGTAATCAGTGATAAAATAAAAAAAAATAATTTATCTAAATTTGTATCTACAAAACTGTTTGATATAAGAAAAAAATTACCCTTTCCAGATAATTCTATAGAAGGATGTTATTCACATATGCTCTATTGTATGGCTTTAACAAAAAAAGATTTAGAAAAACTTAATAATGAAATTCTAAGGGTTTTAAAGCCAGGAGGCCTAAATATATATACTGTGCGTCACACAAATGATGGTGATTTTAAAAATGGAATACATAGAGGTGAAGATCTTTATGAAAATGATGGATTTATAGTTCATTATTTTTCAAAAGAAAAAATTAATTCTTTACTTGATGGTTTTAATAATATTTCTGTTGAGAAATTTGAAGAAGGAAACTTCCCAAGAAAATTATTTTTGATAGTAAATAAAAAAAATTAATTTAATTAAATTAAAAATTAAATATATAAATTAAAAACCAATACGAAATTAATCCTGATATAATTGTTGCAACTACATTTTTACTAAAAATACCAATTATCATTGCAATTATTGCTGCAAATATTTTAGGATTGTTTTCAATTATTAATTCACTTGTATCATTTAAAAGGATTGCAGGAAAAATTATAGCTGGAAATATTGCAGATGGGACAAATGATAAAACTTCCCTAATTCTATCGGTAAACATTTCTTTTTTAAGAATAGCAATCATAAGATATCTTGAAAAAAATGTTATCAGACCACAATAAATTATTAAAGACCACTCATTCATTTTTTATTCCTTTTAATTTAGTAAGTAGTATTGCTGTGATTAGACCAGTTAATGCGGCTACAATCACATAAGCTTTGAAGGGAATGTAGTTATAACCTAATGTTGCTACCGCACCTGAAATAATAATTACAATAACATTTATTAGTTTTCTAAAATCTTCCACCAAAAGAGCTAAAAATGTTAAAGGAACTGCAAAACTTAGTCCTAATTTATCAGGAATTATTGAACCTAAAAATATTCCTATCAATGTTGTTGTCTGCCAAATAACCCAACAAGTAGCACCAGCTCCAAAAAAATGAAAAGCTTTATTTTCATTTTTATTTTTTTTCATATATGAATTTGATACTGCAAAAGCTTGATCAACTAAGAAATAAGAAAATATTATTTTCCAAATCATTTTGTAATCAGACATATGTTCTGAAAAAACAGCTCCATATAATAAATGTCTGGAGTTTACTGCGCCAACTGAGCTAACAATTACTAACGAGGATGCTCCTGCTGAAAAAAGTTGTAAAAAAACTATTTGTGATGCGCCACCAAAAATAATTATTGACATCGCCATAGTAGTTATAGGTGTTAAACCAATATCAATAGCCAACACACCAAATATAATACCAAAGGGAATTACTGGTATCATTAGTGGACTTACATCAATTATACCTTTAACAAAAATTTTAAATCTATTGCTCATTTTTAAAAATTAATATGTATTAGAAGCAGACTATATGATCAATATTAATGGGTCTTTTAATTCCAAATTTTTCATCTACTTCATGTTGATGAA
>MDSV01200121.1_pt1 | contig 25658 bp, 32 predicted proteins | sample 810851 | NCBI WGS metagenome assembly MDSV01 (sample SAMN05326640, study PRJNA326480) | marine metagenome | isolation source: seawater | place: Atlantic Ocean: North East | collected 2012
AAATGGGCTCCTTTGTGGATAAAGGATTTTCCAATGTTTGAAAGAAATAAGGATGGCAATCTAACTTCATTACATCATCCTTTCACACTTCCTAAGTGTAATGCTCAGGAACTTATTGAGGATCCTGAGAACGCGCATGCCTATGCTTACGACATAGTATTAAATGGCTACGAAATAGGCGGAGGATCCTTAAGGGTATATTCAAGTAAGATGCAAAGCGCAATTTTTGAAATATTAAAGATTTCAAAAGATGAAGCGAAAGAAAAATTTGGATTCTTAATCGATGCATTGGAGTCAGGGTGCCCGCCTCATGGTGGAATAGCATTTGGCCTTGATAGAATAGTCATGTTATTAACTGGAACTACCAACATCAGAGATGTTATTGCGTTCCCTAAGACTCAAACTGCAACTTGTATGCTCACTGATGCTCCAGCAGCTATTTCAGCAGAACAATTGAAAGAATTAGCCATAAAGCCTTTGGCTAAAAAGGAGTAAACCGTGGCAGGTCATTCTAAGTGGGCAAATATCAAGCATCGAAAAGCTAGACAGGATGCTAAAAGAGGTAAGATTTATACTAAATTAATTCGTGAAATCACTGTAGCTGCAAAAGGAGGACCAGACCCTGCAGATAATTCAAGACTGAGATTAGCCTTGGATAAAGCTACCAGTGAAAATATGCCCAAAGATACAATTAATCGTGCAATTCAAAGAGGCTCTGGTACCGGAGATTCTGCTAATCTTGAAGAAGTAACATATGAGGGATATGGACCTAATGGAGTAGCTATTCTAGTTGAGACTATGACAGATAATAGGAATAGGACAGTAGCTGATGTAAGGCATGCATTTACCAAATTTGGGGGAAACCTTGGAACAGATGGATCAGTAGCCTATCTTTTTAACAAGATAGGTTATATTTTTATTTCTTCTCAAGCCAATGAAGATGAACTGTTTAATTTTGCTATCGAGGAAGGTGCAGATGATATAGAAAATACCGATGATCAGTTCATAATTTCATGTTCAGCAAATATATTTAGTGATCTTGTCGAAAAAGTTAAGTCAAATGGGTATGAAGTTATAAATGCAGAACTTTCAATGAAAGCAGAAACAACCATACCGCTAGATCAAGAGACTTCTGAAAAAGTGATCAAGATACTAGACTTCATGGATGATATAGACGACGTACAAGAAGTTCACACAAATGCTGAATTTTCAGATGAGTTGGAATTAGGAGTTTAATTTGGCAATCAACTCAAGAACGAAGGGAGCTAATTTTGAAAGAGAAATTGGTAATTTACTTCAGGAAAAACTTAGTCTCACGAACCCAGTAAAAAGAATTTTAGAGCAAACAAGGACAAAGGAGCTACCTGATTTGAAAATGGGTAGATGGTGCATTGAATGTAAAAGATATGGACCAGGAAGCGATCCTCTTGATGAATGGTGGAATCAAGTAATTGCCTCTTCGGGACCTAGTGGATTACCCGCACTTATATATAAATTCAATCGTAAGCCAATCAAAGTAAGATTACTCGGCGAAAGTCTTTCAGATGAACTCATAGGAACAGGAATACTTATTGACATTTCATTTGATGATTTTATAGAACTTTTGAAACTTAAATTTCAAAAAGATATAGATTTTCATAATCAACAAGATGAAGTGCAATGACTTTAATTTAAAAGTTTTTGTTGAAGATACTGATTTTCAAGGGTTTGTCTATCATGCTAATTACTTAAAGTACTTTGAAAGAGCTCGAACTCAATTCTTAATAGACAATAAAATCTCCCAACTTAATTCAGAAGGATTTTTTGTAATTAAGAATATTAATATTACCTATTCTTTTCCTGCTCAGTTGGAAGAGAACTTGTTAGTTAAAACCAATATTCAGCTTAAGACTAAGGCAAGGTTGAGATTTAATCAAAGCATTGAAAACATTAATACAAAAAAAATTTGCTGCGAGGCTACTATTGATGTCTGTTTTTTAGATAAGATAAGCAATAAACCAAAAGCTTTTAATGAAAGCTTGCTAGAATTAATTACAAATGAATGAATTATCACTCTTTGAACTCTTTGCTCAAGCAACTTTAATTGTAAAAATAGTAGTAGTTATATTAATTATTGCATCAATAATTACATGGCTCATTATTGTTGAGCGGTATCTGCATTTTCAAGAGGCAGAAAACTTTAACAATGAATTTGAGACATTATTTTGGAATACAAAAGATGTTAATAAGTTATTTAAGAGCACCAGTTCAAAAGATCAATCTGAGATAGTTGGAATTGAAAGAGTATTTTATTACTCATATAAGGAAAATCTTAAGCTAAAAGATCTTAAGATAGATGCGCAAACAAAATCTGAAAACATTAGTCGATCTATTAGAATTGCTATTTCAAAAGAAGAAGGAATTCATACAAAACACCTTCAATATTTAGCAAACGTCGGATCTGTGAGTCCATACATTGGACTTTTCGGAACAGTTATTGGTATTGTTAATGCGTTTCAGGGCTTATCCGATGCAACCCAAGCAACCATTAATGCTGTAGCGCCTGGAATATCTGAAGCATTAATTGCTACAGCTCTAGGACTATTTGCAGCCATACCAGCTGTTCTTGCTTTCAATAAATTTACTGTTTCAACCGAAGCGCAGATTAAGTCTCTATCAGTTTTTGGTGAAGAATTAGTAAGTATATTTTCATATTCAAAATAAAACCCATTGATTTATCAGCCTTCAAATCAAAAAAAATTAGCAGCAGAAATTAATGTTGTTCCTTATATAGATGTGATGCTAGTCTTGCTCATTATTTTCATGATTCTTTCACCTCTACTCATTCAAGGAGTTGATGTAGATTTACCCCAAACAGACACGACAAAGATGTCTATAGAAAGTGAGCCTATGGTCATATCAATAAATGATGAAGGCAATTACTTTTTAAATTTAGGAGATGAATCGATTTCAATATCACTTGCGGAACTAAAATCAAAGGTTCAAGTGATATTCAATGCAAATCCTGATATAGAGGTTGTTATTCAGAGTGATGCGTCAACTCCATTTGATTTTGTTGCAAAGGCTCTTGCTTCAATTCAAGCGATAGGCGTTGAAAGCGTTGGCATAATAACCACTGGATATGAAAGCTAGAATTAGATACCTAAACGCAGGATTGGTAACTTTTTTGATGCATGGATCAATTATTACTTATTTATTTTTTTCTGCTGCTCTATCTCCAAGCTATGAGTTAATCACAAAACCTGTCATGGTTAAGTTAAGCTTTGATATACCCCAAAATAAACAACGCAATACCAATGCCCCTGTTAACAAAAAAAATACACAAGCCATTAAATCAGAGCCTATTGTTAGAGCTTCTTCAAGAATCCAAGCTCCAGAAATTACTAGAACTTCAATCAATGAATTAATTAACCAAGAAAGAGATTTTCTTGAAGTTGAAAGCGCTTCCATACAACAGAAATATGCATCTATGGTAATCCTGATGATTGAAAATGCATGGATAAAACCAAGAAATATTCCTAAAGATTTAAGTGCAGGATTGAGACTAATCGTAAATAAATCAGGCAGAATTCTTCAATCTGAATTAGTAAGAAGCAGTGGAAATTTGCGTTTTGATAATTCTGCACTTCAGGCACTTTCTAGAACAGATTCATTTTATTTTTATGATGAAATTCCAGATGAAATTTATAAAGAAAGCTTTAGAATTATCAATCTAAAATTTAATCCTGATAATGACTAAAAGTTTTATTTCTATTTGTATCTTCTTTTCAATTTTTAGTTCAGCTGAGCTTCTTCTTGAAATAACTCAAGGGTCTGATAATCCTATCAATCTTGGGATCTATGAAATATCTAATCAAGAAAAGGAGCACTCACTTATTAAAAATATAATTCAAAATGACTTAATTCGGACTGGAGAGATTAAATTTATTGAAGGGATTGATATTGTTCCTCTCCCTGAAAATGATGAAGAATTTAATTACAGTGGGTGGAAACTATTAGGTCTTGATTATGTTGTTATTCCAAGCATCAAGAGCCCAGATAAAAATTCTATTGAATATCGATACCGAGTTTTTGATGTATCTAGAAAAAGAGAAGTGCGATCTTCAACTGTTTTTGGATTATCTTCAAACTTAAGACAAGTCAGTCATTACGCAAGCGACGGAATTTATGAAGCCATTACTGGAATTGAAGGAGTTGCTTCAACAAAGTTACTTTACGTTAATGAGATTTCATTAAAGGATAAAAAATCATATAGGCTAATGGTTTCAGATGTTGATGGTTATAACGAAAGAACCCTGTTGAACAGTCCTGAACCAATAATTTCACCTGCATGGTCCCCCAAGGGAGATAAGGTTGCTTATGTTTCTTTTGAAACAGGAATTGCGAATGTTTACATCCAAGATTTAGCAACCGGAGATCGTGAATCCGTCCTTGAACAAAATACCCAAATAAGTTCCCCTGCCTGGTCACCTGACGGTAAGTATTTATCCCTTACACTTTATCAAGATGGTAATGCTGAAATTTATCTTTTAAGACTACGAGATAAAACATTAACCAGATTGACCAATCATTATTCAATTGATACTGAAGCAATATGGTCCCCAAGAGGAAATAAAATATTGTTTACATCGGGCAGGTCTGGTTCACCACAATTATATGAAATTAGTTTGAGAGGCTTACGGTCAAAACCAAAAAGAATTACATTTGAGGGCACATATAATGCAAAAGGCTTATATCTGCCTGACGCAAATGGCAATATTTTTGTCCATAGAGCTAAATCAGGTAGTTTTCATATAGCATTAAAATATAAAAGAGAAAACTTTATAAGAATTCTGACCGAGGCTAGATTAGATGAGTCACCTAGTGTTGCTCCTAATGGAAATATGGTAGTCTATGCGATATCAGATGATAATAAAGCTAAGTTAGCAATACTTAGTTTAAACGGTGCTAGATTTGTGCTCCCTTCATCTCAAGGAGTTGTAAGAGAGCCAGCTTGGTCCGGATTTGTAAGATAACTGGAGAAAAAATGGTAATTACACTTAATAAGCAAATAATTTCAAAACTAATTTTACTTACTATGATAATAGCGGCTGCTTCATGTAGTTCTGTAAGAGTAACTAATGAATCTGTTGTTGAAGAAGGTGTAAGAGGGGTTACAATTTCTAAAAAGGCTCCTGAGACTCAAGCAATTCTTGCAAACGCAACTGTTTATTTTGAGTATGATTCTTCAAGATTAACTAGTAAATCAATTCAAACTTTGAAAGGTTTAATCTCAGTGCTAGAAAAAAATAGGAATCTAGATATAGTCCTTGAGGGGCATGCTGATGAAAGAGGTACTAGGGAATATAACCTTGCGTTAGGTCAAAGAAGAGCAGAGTCTGTAGCAGCTTATTTGTTATCTAACGGAGTAAGCAGAAATCAGTTAAAAACCATTAGCTACGGTGAAGAAAGACCTGCAGCACTGGGTTCAAATAATGCGTCTTGGGCTAAAAATAGACGCGTTGAAATTAAATAGTTTCTAGATTGCATAGATTTCTTCTAAGCTTTTCATTGCTATTTACTGGGTTATTGCTCTCTCAAGATCAAACCCCAGAAGATATTTTATTTCTCAAAATACAAGAACTTGAAGAGGAAATTGCGTTTTTGCGTTCTGAACTAGAATCTCAAGGTTACTTATTAGAGAAACTTCAGAACGAAGACCTGGAAAATACAGAACAAAACTCATTTGATGATAATGATTCCCAAGCGTTTAGATTTGAAGGTATTAATGATGACGAATCTATAGATGAGCTTTATCAGAAAGGTATAAATTCTTTAAATCTTAATGAATTAGATGCTGCTGAAGTGGCATTTTTAAAGCTAGTTGAAAATTATTCTGATGAAGAAAAGTTACCATTAAGCCTTTTTTGGTTAGGTGAAATTTCATTAATTGCATTGAAATATGAAAAGTCAATAGATTATTTCTTGAGTTTGGTAAGCGAGTTTCCAGATCATTGGAGATCTCCTCTTGGTCACAAAAAAATTGGAGATGTTTATCTTTCACAAGGTCTTAATGATAAAGCAAAAGAAAAATATCAATATGTTGCAAATGCATATCCCGAAAATACTGCAGCATCTTTAGCCTTGCAGATCTTGGAAAATATGGAATAATCGCTTCTTTTATTCTATGGAAAGTTTATGGGTCGCTAGCTCAGTTGGTAGAGCAGTTGGCTTTTAACCAATTGGTCACAGGTTCGAATCCTGTGCGACCCACCATAATTTTAGCCAAAGTTGATAAATTAGATTTATGAACTCCTTCAAAGAAAGAATTTTTTTAGGTTTTACCTTTAAATCAGTCCTTGCTGCAGTTTTTTTCTTTTTAGTTTTATTTTCCTGGTATACCCTGAGACCAATTAGAAATGAAATGGCAGTGCAGAATGAGGAAATACTTCCTTGGTTGCTTGGGGTAGGGGCTTTGGTGATGTTAATACTGAATCCAATTTATTCGTGGATTGCATCAAACAGTAATGTAAAAAAAGTATTAAGCTTAAGCTATCTTTTTTTTATTTCAAATATTATTCTTTTTATTTTTGCTTGGTCTTTTTTAGGATTACAAGAATCTGTTTGGGTTTCAAGAATTTTTTATGTATGGGCGAATGTATACTCATTTTTTGTTGTTTCAATTTTTTGGGTTGTTGTTATAAATCTTTTTCGAGGGGTTGATAGTGATTCCTATGGAGTTATATCTGCTGGTGGTTCAATTGGTGCTTTTTTAGGAGCAACTGTTTCCGGACTTCTATCTAGTACATTCACTGAATGGGGCATGATATTTTATGGGTTGATTTCAGCGTTATTGCTTCTATTGGCAATGTTTTTAGGCATCTACATTATCAATATTTCTTCAAATGAAAACATAAATGATACTGCTGGAGGAAAAAGTTTTGATGCATTAAAGAATGTAATTACCGATACTCAATTAAGATCAATAGCCATTTACATGTACCTCTGGACAGCTCTTATGACGATTCATTGGGTTACATCTATTTCGATTATTGGTGATTGGACATCAGATAGTGCTCAAAGAATCTCATTTTTTTCTCAAGTTGAGCAGGTCGTAATTCCTTTGACCTTAATTACACAATTATTTTTAGTTAACTGGTTTATTAATTTTTTTGGATCACAAAGGATATTAATCAGTTATGGATTTATATTTTTGATAGCTTTTATAGGATATTTTTTGTATCCAAACATTGTATGGGTGGCTGTCGTTACAGTTTTTTTAAGATGGTTTGAGTACGGCTTAAATAAACCAACTCGTGAAATAGTTTTTAGCCAGCTTGCAAGAAATGATAGGTTTAAATCAACAGTCCTTGTAGATACATTCATGGTAAGAATAGGAGATTTCTCTGGATCAGGCTTTATTGCACTTAATAAGTTTTTAGGAGTTGCTTCTTCCCAAATTCCTTTACTTGCGGTTCCATTTGCCGGGATTCTTTCTTATTATGGAATGAGGTTTAATTCAAAGATTAAAAATTAATTATCTTTTACGTTGATTTTGTTTAATTTCATTAATTTTTGTCATTATACTTTCAGTTAGTTGGAAGTTATTTCTTACAAGCCTCAATGCAAATTGAAATTCATTCATTGCTTCCTGATCTTTTCCAAGAAGAAGGTAATACTCGCCTCTACTCATATGATAGCCTGTAATATTTTTTGCAGATCGCTGAATTTCTGATAGTAGAAGCCATAAGTTTGGATTCTGATTCTTTCTAATCAATTGATCTCTGATGACTTGCTCTGCAAAAAGAAACTCACCCTTATTAGCAAGGATTTTTCCCTTAATTACCGAAGCAGGATAATTATTTGGTGCAACTTTTAATATTGAATTTACTTCATTTAAAGCCCTATTATAAGACTCAGCTTCAAAGAGAATTTCTGCTTTAATTGTTTGGAGAATTAAGTTCTTTGGAAAGTTTTCAATTAGTTTTAATAAAATTGCTTCTGCCTCATTAAATTTTCTATTATCGGTAAGAGCTGTTATTAATGAAATAGAATTTTGGATTGTAGATTTATTTTCATTCTGACTTTTGAAATATGCCACTGCATTTGCATTGCGTGTAAAGTATCTAGCCTCAATTCTTCCCTTGATGAACTGATATTCTGGTGAATTAGTTTTTCTGCTATCTATCCCAACTTGATCTGCTGCATTAAATGCATCACTAATTCTTGAGGATGTCACTGGATGTGTAAGCAAGAATTCCGGAGGAATATCACCAGATAGGCGTCTAATTTGTGCCATGTTTTCAAACATTTCACCCATTGTTTTAGGGTCATACCCAGCGTTAATAAGGTTATTAAAACCAAACCGATCAGCTTCTCTTTCAAAAATACGACTATATCTTAATTGTTCCTGTGCAAGTGCCGCAGGACCTGCTATGAATGCAGTAGGATTATTAGATACTATCGCTAAGGCAATACTTGAAATTAGAACAAGAGCTGAAGCTAAGTTTGTATCTTGGCCTCTAAGAATCCCTCTTGCAAAATGTCGCTGACTTACGTGAGCCAGTTCATGCGCTATTACGGATGCGAATTGACCCTCATTATCAGCATGAATAAATAAACCTGCATTGACTCCAATGATACCACCAGGTGCTGCAAAAGCATTTAATGATCTATCGTCAATTAGTACTAATTTGAAGTCCCGATCTTGAACTAATGAGGTTTCAGAAATTCTATAAATCAAAAGCTCAGTGTATTCTTGAATAAGAGGATCGTTAATCAATGGAGCTTGAGCATAAACTTGTTTCAGAAACTGAGCACCTATAGCTTTTTCTTGTTCAAGCGATACAACTCCTGAGACTCTATCTCCAATCGCTGGAATATCAAGTTTTCCTTCTTGAGCACTAATTGACAATGAAAGTAGTGCGATTGCAAGGACTATGAAACCCCAAAGCTTTATTTTTTTCATCTTAATAGCTAACATCTCTCTAGTTTTTTAAAATAATATGTCTATGACAGCATAAATTATAAGTATGTTCACTGAAATTAATAATTGGTTAAAAAATATTTTCTCTAACGAAGAAACAATAACCTTTACTGTTTTGTTAACAGTTTCTTTGTTATTGATTATTTTTTTAGGTGAAATTTTAACTCCTTTCTTAATAAGTTTAATTTTTGCATACTTACTGGTTGGGCTTCAAACTCGGCTAGAAAATAACGGGATTCCACATTGGCCCGCATTGATTATCACATTTGGATTATTTTTGTTAATTGGTGTTTTACTAATGGTTTGGTTGATACCCTTACTTTACGCCCAGATTCAAAACTTGATTAATGAGGTTCCTGGATGGTTTATAAGCCTTAGGGCTTTTGTTGCGACCATTCCTGAAAGATACCCTGACCTTGTAACTTCTGATCAGATTTCGATTGTTCTTCAAAATTTTTCAAGTCAATTGTCTGAAGCTTCACAGGACTTTCTTAGTTATTCCATTACTGGAATTCAAAATACTATAACGGTTGCAGTAAATATCGTGATGCTTCCAATACTTGTATTCTTCTTGCTATTTGATCGAAAGTCTGTGGTTAATTCCGTCTTAGCTATTCTTCCAAATAATCGCCCAATGCTCTCAAATATTTGGAAAGAGATGGATGGTCAGTTAAGTAATTATGTTAGAGGTAAATCAATTGAAATAATTATCGTTGGTATTGCAGCAGCAATAATATTTAGTTTATTTGGATTGCAATATACTGCTCTGCTTTCAGTATTAGTTGGTTTTTCAGTATTAATACCTTTTTTAGGAGCTTTTATTGCTACTATTCCAGTAGCAATCATTGGTTTGTTGCAATTCGGACTAACTTTTGATTTTTGGATGCTGATTGGAGCTTACATTCTTCTTCAAATTTTAGATGGGAATGTGCTTGTTCCGATACTCTTTTCCGATGCAGTTAAACTACATCCCTTTTTTATTATTCTTGCAGTTTTTGTTTTTGGAGGAATTTTTGGCTTTTGGGGAGTCTTTTTTGCCATACCCATAGCGACTTTTATTAAAGCTGTATGGAATGCATGGCCTAGTTCTGGTTAGAGGTTTTTAACAGATTCAAGGACTTCTTCAACATGCCCTTTTACTTTAACCGACCTCCATTCTTTAACAACTTTACCTTTTTCGTTTATAAGAAAGGTGCTTCTATCAACTCCCATATATTCACGCCCATACATTGATTTCATTTTCATGACATCAAAAGCTTTACAGACTTTTTCATCAGGATCAGACAATAATTCAAAAGGAAAAGATTGCTTTGCTTTAAAATTTTCATGAGATTTAACCGAATCTCTTGATACTCCCAGAATTTCTGTATTAAGTTTTTTAAATTTTTTATAGTTATCTCTGAAATCCTGTCCCTCAGAAGTACAGCCTGGCGTACTATCTTTTGGGTAGAAGTAGATTACTAAATTTTTATTTTCAAAATCAGTACCAGCAATCTCTTTTTCGCTGGTTGCTTGAGCTTTAAATTTTGGCATCTTTTTACCAGTTAAATCCTTTGACATAGATAAGTCCTTTATAATGTGTCTCTTATTTTTTACTGAAATGACAAATCATGCAAGAATTGAAGGGTAGTTTTGTAGCACTAGTAACTCCCATGAAAAGAAATGGTGAGATTGACCTACCGGCATTGAAGAAATTAATAGAGTGGCATATCGTAAGTGGTACAGATGGACTAGTGTCTGTTGGCACAACTGGTGAGTCAGCAACACTTAATTTTAATGATCACGTAAAGGTCTTAGAAAAAACAATTAGCTACATTGATAATAGAATAGTTGCAATTGCAGGAACTGGAGCGAACTCAACCAAAGAAGCAATCGAGCTTAATAAGGCTGCAAGCTCCATAGGGTATGAGTTTGCACTATCTGTAACGCCTTATTACAACAAGCCAACTCAACATGGTCTCGAGGCACATTACAAAAAAATTGCAGATAGTTCAAACATTAAAAATATTTTATATAACGTTCCTTCAAGAACCGCATGTGATTTAAAGCCCGATACAGTAAATAAACTAATTGAACATGAAAATATTATAGGAATAAAAGAAGCAGTTGATGATGCAGAGAGATATGAGACTTTAATTGAAATGGCAAAGAGTTCTTCAAAATACTTCTACATATTGTCCGGAGATGATCCAACTTTTTTTAATTTTTTAAAAAGCGGTGGTGATGGTGTGATATCAGTAGCTGCCAATGTTATTCCAACTCAGGTTGCACAAATAGTGATGAACTCACTTAGTGGCAACCTCGAAGATGCCGCAAAAATAAATCAGAGATATAAAAAACTCTTTGAACTTTTATTTATTGAATCTAATCCAATACCAGTAAAATGGATGTTAGAGAAAATGCATAAGATCGAAGGTGGAATAAGACTTCCATTAACTCAATTACAAGAAAAAAATCATGCGTCTATTGAAGTCGAGATGTTAAAATTAGATCTAATATGAAATTTCTATTAACTTTATCTGTAACAACTTTAATTTCAAGTTGTGCTTTTTTGGGTGGAGATGACGGCTTGATACCAAACAATAGTAAGGATTTCTTTGATGAAACTCTTAGCGATGATATTGCTTTTAGAGATGGCATTGGTATTGAAAAAGATGATCACTATCCGGTTTTACAAAACACTAATTTTCAAAAGGATCCAATTGATTTACCAAAACCAAGACAAATATTTTCTTCAGGTCAAACACGAGCCGTTCAATTAAGAAGGTTAGGTCAACTTTTGTGGGTTTATGTTGAAGCACTTCCGTCAACTTCATGGCCAATAACTAAGGCTTACTTTGAGACTTCTGATTACGAAATATTGAATTCTAATCCTTTATCTGGAGAATTAATCCTGAAATATTCAGATAGTGCAGATATGAAAGTGCTTATAGAGCATGGAATAAAAGAAGCTTCTACAGAAATATTTATTTCTTTTTTAACACAAGAAGATATCATTTTAGGCGCTAATTCTAAATTAGAAATTACACAAGAAATTTTAAAAGGTCTAGTTAATTATATGGCAGATTCTGTAGACTCATTTTCAGGAACATCACTTGCCGCACAAGCTCTTAATGATAAAAAGAAGACAAGAATATTTAATTTAAATGATACAACAGTCATTGAATTAGATTTAGGTTTTGATAGAGCTTGGTCTGCAGTTAGTCGAGCTTTAGAGGAAGGAAAAATTCAAGTCAATGATAGAGACCGAGAGGAAGGTTTCTTCTTGGTAAGTTTTGAAGAAAAGAACGAAGACGATGGCTGGTTTTCATTTTTGAATTTTCAAGATGAAGTAACCCCAGGCCTTGCATTAGGATCAGATGCTGATTTCAAAATCATTGTTTCAACTGAGGATTCTACAACTAAAATAAGAGCTGAGGTAATAAATTCTTCGGCTGGTGATGCTGAATCACTCTTATCTAAAATAAATGAACTACTGAGTTGAATTATGGAAAAAATTAGTCAAATTACATCTGGGAAAGCAAAATCACTATACAAAACAAGTGATGGAAATTTTTTGGTTATGGAATTCAGGGATGACACGTCTGCCTTTGATGGTAAGAAAACAGCTGCACTAGAGAATAAGGGTAAGGTTAATAATCAATTTAATGCATTCATAATGGAGTATCTCTCAACCCAAAACATTGATACGCATTTTGTAAAACTACTTAGTAATACTGAGTCACTTGTTAAGAACCTAGAAATGTTTCCAATCGAATGTGTGGTAAGAAATAGAGCAACTGGCTCCTTATGTAAAAGACTCGGAATTCAGGATGGTTTAATTCTAGAAACTCCTTTATTCGAGTTTTTTTTAAAAGATGATGATCTTGGCGATCCTCTTATAAATGATAATCATATTATTTCATTTGGCTGGGCAAATAGAGAAGATTTAAGTGTCATGCAATCAATGACCTTGAGGGTGAATGACTTATTGGTTAATTTTTTTGCTAAAGCAAACCTTTTATTGATTGATTTTAAGTTAGAATTTGGAAAATATGATGGAAAAATTGTCCTCGGAGATGAGTTTACTCCTGATGGGTGTCGTCTGTGGGATAAAGATACGCTTACAAAAATGGACAAAGATAGGTTTAGACAAGACCTTGGTAATGTTATTGAGACTTATGGAGAAGTTGCTGATCGCCTTGGCATGCAAATAAAACTTGATTAATCTAGTCAAGTATAGATAATACATTTGTGAAACTAACTACTAAAAGCAGGTATGCTATTAATGCTCTTGCTGAATTACTTGTATATTCAAGAAACAGTCCTGTTCGTTTAAAGGATATTTCAGAAAAACAGAAGATTGAGCTGAATTACCTTGAGCAAATTTTTAGAAAACTTAGGATAGCAGGTATCGTTAAAAGTATTAGAGGAAGAAATGGTGGTTATGTTTACGCCTCTGATCCATCCAAAATTTCGATCAAACAGGTTATGGCTGCTGTTGAAGAGGATTTGGATGCAACTAATTGCGCTGGTGCATCATCATGTTTAGAGGGCAGGCAATGTTCTTCTCATAAGCTTTGGGATGAGTTGAATCAAGTGGTAGATAATTATTTAAGCAAAATTTTTATCAATGAACTTGCTGAACCTCAAGATCGTACCCATATATTGCTTAAGGAAATAAATTCATGAGTAAAAAAATACAATTACCTATCTATCTTGATTATGCTTCTACCACACCGGTAGATCCTAGAGTTGCAGAAATGATTTCATCTCATCTAAAAATTGATGGTGTTTTTGGAAATCCTGCTTCTCGTTCTCACAAATACGGATGGAAAGCAGAAGAAGCAGTTCAAGAAGCACGATCACATGTCGCGAACTTGGTTAATTGTGATCCACGGGAAATTGTTTGGACATCGGGTGCAACTGAGGCCGATAACCTAGCAATAAAGGGGGTGGCTAATTTCTATAATGGTAAGGGTAAACATATTATTACATCCAAAATTGAACACAAAGCTGTCCTTGATCCTTGCAGACAGTTAGAGCGAGATGGTTTTGAAGTTACATATTTGGATCCCGATGCGGGTGGGTGTATAACGCTTGATTCAATTAAGGATGCTGTAAGGGAAGACACAATTTTAATATCAATTATGCATTTAAATAATGAGCTTGGAACGTTAAATGATATTGAAGCTATTGGAAATTTTGCTCGTTCAAAGAAAATCTTTTTTCACGTAGATGCAGCCCAAAGCACAGGGAAGGTTGACATAGATTTATCTAAACTTTGCGTAGATCTTATGTCATTCAGTGCCCACAAAACTTACGGTCCAAAAGGTATAGGTGCTCTTTATGTAAGCAGAAAACCAAGAGTTAGAATAGAAGCTCAGATTCATGGTGGTGGCCATGAAAGGGGAATGCGATCTGGGACTTTGCCCACACATCAAATCGTAGGTATGGGAGAGGCCTTCAGGCTAGCAAAAGAAGAAATACAGTCTGATCGTGAACATGTTGCTCATTTACATCAAAAATTTTTAGATGGTGTTGATGGTATTGAAGAAATATATGTAAACGGTGATTTAGATCGAAAAGTTCCTAATATATTAAATATTAGTTTTGCTTATGTTGAAGGAGAATCATTGATAATGGCTTTAAAAGATGTTGCTGTGTCATCTGGATCAGCGTGTACTTCTGCAAGTTTAGAACCTTCATATGTTCTAAGAGCACTTGGTAGAAAAGATGAGTTAGCTCACAGTTCAATCAGATTTTCATTTGGAAGGTTTACCTCTAATAAGGATGTAGATCATACACTTTCAATTCTTTATCATGCAGTTGAAAGGCTAAGAGAGCTTTCACCATTATGGGATATGCACTTAGACGGAGTCGATCTTGATAAAGTTGAATGGAATTAATTTAGGAGCACGTAATGGCATACAGTAAAAAGGTTGTTGAAAAATTTGAAAAGACACTTAATGAACCCAAAAAATTTAATGTGGGCAGATTCAATCCATCTGATTTGGATGTAGGTACTGGAATGGTTGGAGCACCTGCATGCGGAGATGTTATGAAGCTCCAGATTAAATGTGAACCCAAAGGGAATACTCACGTTATAAAAGATGTCAAATTCAAAACTTATGGTTGTGGCTCAGCTATCGCTTCATCGAGTGAGTTGGTTGAAATGCTTGTTGGGAAAACACTTGAAGAGGCCAAAGAGATAAAAAACAAAGATATTGCTAATGCACTTGAGCTTCCTCCTATTAAGATTCATTGTTCTGTCTTAGCTGAGGATTCAATTAAGCAAGCTATTGATGATTATGAAACAAAACAGTGATAGCCTAAACAAGATTAATCCTAGCTCTCTGCAGTTTTCTGAAAGTGCAATTAGCCATTTCAAATCTCAATTGATAAGTCAATCCGAAATTTCATATATTAGAATTGGAGTCAGGGAAGCTGGCTGTTCAGGTTATGAATATTTTTTTGAATTCGAAGATGTATTAGGTGATAGCGATGCCGAATTTGTATTTGATGATTGTAAGATTATCGTAGATGAGTCGAGCCTTAAATTTATTAAAGGTAGCTTAGTAGATTACTCAGAAGATGGCCTAAATAAAGGAATTACATTCAAAAATCCAAACGCTAATGCAGTTTGCGGATGTGGTGAAAGCTTTACTATTGAGTAAATCTAATGGCAAAAATTAAGCTGCTTCCTCATGATGAGATTTGTCCACAGGGAGCAACTTTTGAGACTAAAGAGGACGAATCAATCTGTGAGGCCGCACTTAGAAACGATATTAAAATAGAGCATGCTTGCGAAATGTCTTGTGCCTGTACAACTTGTCATATTATCGTCAGAGAGGGCTTTGATCTTCTTAAAGAAGCCACAGATGAAGAAGAAGATTTGTTGGATAAAGCTTGGGGCTTAGAGCCTGATTCAAGATTAAGCTGTCAAACAATCCCTGAGGAAGGTGAATTTACAGTTGAACTTCCAAAATATACCATCAACCAAGTCTCAGAGGACCATTGAAAATGCAATATGAATGGTCAAACATTAATGACATTGCAATCGAACTGTCTGAAAAATTTCCTGATATTGATCCTCAATGGATTAGTTTTCCTGACTTATATAAAAAAATTATTGAGTTAGATAATTTTATTGGAGATCCAAACAAGTCTAACGAAAAGATTTTAGAAGCAATTCAGCAAAGCTGGATAGATGAATTTATCTAAGTCACATATAATACGTTTTCTTTAAGGGAGATACTCTAATGGCTATTGAGCGCACACTATCAATCATTAAACCTGATGCAACTTCAAGAAATATTATCGGAAAAATAATAAGCAGATTCGAAGACAATAATTTAAAAGTTATTGCTGCTAAACTAATTCAGTTAGATCAAGCAAAAGCAGGTGGCTTTTATGCTGAGCATGATGGTAAACCATTTTTTCAGAACCTAATTGAATATATGACATCGGCCCCTGTTCTCGTTCAAGTTTTAGAGGGTGAATCAGCTATAGCCAAAAATAGAGAGTTGATGGGAGCAACCAATCCTCAAGATGCTGCTCCTGGAACAATTAGAGCAGATTTTGCAGAATCTATAGATGCTAATGCTGTTCATGGATCAGACTCTGAATCTAGTGCAGTAAGGGAGATAAATTATTTCTTCGAGCCCGAAGAAATTGTTAGTTGAATACTTCTAAAAAAATAAATCTACTTGGACTAACTCAGAAAGAGCTGGAGGAATTCTTTATTGGCCTTGGAGAGCCTAGATTTCGTGCCGTTCAAACTCTTAAGTGGATTCATAAACATGGGTGTTTAGACTTTGATCAAATGAGCGATCTAAGTGAGGCACTTAGAAAAAAACTTCACAGCATTGCTTCCCTAAGGCGACCTTTAATCCATCATCAAATGGAATCAAAAGATGGAACAATAAAATACTTAATTCAAATTGAATCTGGCTCAATTGTTGAAATGGTTCGCATCCCGACTGAAAAACGACAAACCTTATGTATTTCCTCTCAGGCTGGCTGTGCATTACAGTGTTCTTTTTGTGCAACTGGCGCCCAAGGTTTTGAAGTTAATTTGAGTGCTAGTGAAATCATAGGTCAGCTATGGCTAGCTAGTTTCCATGACAAAAAATTGCCACCAATTACGAATATAGTTTTCATGGGAATGGGCGAGCCATTGTTAAATGTCAAACCAGTTTTAAATAGCGTTGATTTGATGCTTAATACCAATGCCTATGGTATTTCAAAACGCAAAATTACCTTAAGCACCTCTGGTATTGCTCCCGAGATAGAGTCACTGCCTAATAAAACTGATGTTTCTTTGGCTCTCTCTTTGCATGCACCTAATAATAAACTTCGTGATGAACTAGTACCTATTAACAAAAAATATCCGCTTGAAATGCTGATGGAGTCCTGTAAAAAATACCTTTCATATTTTGGAAAAAGAAAATCAATCACAATTGAGTACATTATGATCAATGATGTCAATGATAGTTACGATCATGCTGTGCAACTGTCTAAATTACTAAAACAATTGAAGTGCAAGATTAACTTAATTCCTTTTAATTCATTTGAAGGAAATTCATACCAACAATCAAGTTCAGAAAATATTAATGTATTTAAGGATTATTTAATTAAGAATGGATTTGTTACAACTGTTAGAATAACCAGAGGAGATGAAGTAGATGGTGCATGTGGACAATTATCTGGTCAACTACTAAATACTATAAAATCTAAGAAAAGCTCTAATATTGAATTAAAAAATATTACTTAATTATGAAAACAGCTTTAAGCGCAAAAGTAGGCAAAAAAATTAAAGAGAAAAGGCTTGAACTTAAGCTAACTATCCTTGAAATATCAAATGAAATTAATTTAACTGAGAAATTTCTTAAGGCCATTGAAAATGGTGACTATAGTATTTTTCCGGCAAAAGCTTTTGCTAGAGGTTATTTTATAAAATATATAACTCATCTAGGTTTGGATCTTGAATTCCCAGAGCTTGCAAATGAAGCTTTTGAAGAGGATAGGCTTGCACAATCCAATCAATCTGCAAAACTTGTAAAAGCTAAAAGCATAAACGAAGTTATAGCGTCATATAAAAAACCCTTATTAGTTGCGGGAATAATTTTATTTTTATTTTTAATTGTTTCAGTTTTAGCAAGCAGCTCATCTGATGAAAATCAAATCAAGTCATTTTCTGATAAAGAAAAAATAGAAATTAATTCTGCACCTTTATCTTTTCAAATAGATGATATAACTATGGATATTGAGGCTCCGGAAAGTTTAGATATGGAATCAAATAATAGTGAAATTTCTGTTGCTTCATCAGATAGTAGGATCGATGAAATTAATCAACTTAAAAACATACCTAAAAACCTTTTGAATTTAAATTTTAATGAAGAAAGTTGGGTAGAGATTTACTCTGCAGATCCAAGTGATTATTTTCAAGTGGTTTATAAGTTATTTTACGAAAATGAAACTTATCAACTTAAGGTTGAATCTCCACTTGTGGTTGTGGTTGGTAATGCATCAGGAGTTGTTGGCACATTCAATGATTTACCACTTGATTTTAGTGCTAATGCGAACAGACTTGATGTCAGCGTAATTAGGCTCTCAAATGGATAGAATTGTTGCGAAAAGAAAAACAACAAAGCAGATAACTGTTGGGGATGTTCATGTTGGAGGCAAGAGTCCTATCAGCATTCAATCGATGACCAATACAAATACCGAAGATGTTGATGCCACTGTAAAGCAAATCAACGAGATTCAAGCTGCAGGAGCTGATCTGGTGAGAGTTTCTGTGCCAACACTTGAAGCAGCTAAAGCATTCAAAAAGATAAAAAGTGCTGTAGAAATTCCTATAATCGCTGACATACATTTCGATTATAAAATTGCTTTGGCTGTAGCAGATTCAGCAGATTGCCTTCGGATTAATCCAGGAAACATTGGTAAAGAAAATAAGATAAAAGAAGTTATTCAGGCAGCAAAGGATAATGAAATTCCAATTCGAATAGGAGTTAATGCCGGATCCTTAGAAAAAGAACTTCAACGAAAATACGGTGAGCCTAACTCAGATGCTCTTGTTGAATCTGCACTTAGGCATATTGATATACTCAAAAAATATAATTTTGATCAATTTAAGTTAAGTCTAAAAGCTTCAAATATTGACATGACAGTAAACAGTTATCGCAAGATATCAAAATTAATTGATCAACCACTTCACTTAGGAATAACAGAGTCAGGTACCTTGCGATCTGGTGCAGTAAAATCCTCGATTGGAATTGGAATGCTGCTAAGTGAGGGTATTGGCGATACGATAAGAATTTCACTTGCATCAAATCCTGTTGATGAAGTAAAGGTGGGTTGGGATATTTTAAAAAGTCTTAACTTACGAAATCGGGGCGTCAAAATTGTTGCCTGCCCTAGTTGTTCAAGACAAAACTTTGATGTTATCAACGTAGTTAATGAGCTCGAATCAAGATTTGAAGATATTTCAGATGATATTGAAGTGGCTATAATCGGTTGTTATGTTAATGGTCCTGGAGAATCAAAGGCTGCAGACATAGGACTTACTGGAGCCTCCCCAAAAAATCTTATGTATATCAATGGTGAACCAAGCGAAAAAGTTTCTAATGCGTCCCTTGTTGATAGAATTGAATCTGAAGTTCGCGAGCAGTTAAATAGAAATCATAATGAGTCTGATATTATTGCAAAAGGTTAGAGATGAAATTTAAATCGCTAAGAGGCATGGATGATCTTTTTTCTATTGACCTTGCTAAATGGCAAATACTAGAAACCGCATTTAAATCAGTATTCTTAAAATTTAATGCAGGTGAGGTAAGGAATCCCATGCTTGAATCTACAGATCTGTTTATTCGTTCAGTAGGATCATCATCAGATATTGTTAATAAAGAGCTATATACATTTAATGATAAAAATGATGAGAGCATCTCACTCAGGCCCGAAGGAACTGCTGGCTTGGTTAGGTCTCTAATAGAATCTAAGAAAGATAATGATACTGGAAAATATTGGTATCAGGGCCCAATGTTTAGATATGAGAGACCGCAGAAAGGTCGATTGAGACAATTCCATCAAGTGGGTATCGAGTATGTAGGATTTGAAGAGGGTCATGCAGAATTTGAAATAATGTCTCTAGTTATTGCTTTGATTGACTCAGTTGAGATCAAAAATTACAACATTAAAATAAATCATCTTGGTAACAGTAAAGTAAAACAAAAATTTACAAACGCTCTTGTTGAATACCTGCAACAATTTGAAGGTGAATTATCTGATCTTGAGCTAAAAAGGCTTGGCACTAATCCACTTAGAATTCTTGATTCAAAAGACCCAAAAACTCTTGAAATTCTTGAAAAATCTCCATCTTATACTGATTTCCTTGAACCCGATCAACTATCAATATTAAATAACTTATTAGATGATTTTAGTGAATCAAAAATAACTATAGACTCAAAATTAGTAAGGGGTTTAGATTATTATACTGGATTTGTATTTGAGGTTTCTTCAAAAGAATTAGGATCTCAAGATTCATTCATTGGGGGAGGAAGATATGATAGTTTGTTCTCATCTTTAGGAGGAAAGGATATTCCTGCAATAGGGTTTGCAATTGGTTTAGAGAGAATGATTGATATTATGCCCGAACCTACCAAGGCAAATAAGAAAGTATTTATTGTTAATTTAACTAGTAATAATTCAAGATATCCATATAAAATAGCCCAAAATTTGCGTTCATTAGATACAAATATTGTTGTTGAAGATCCACTATTATCTTCAAGCGCTAAGTCGCAATTAAGGCGTGCAAATAAAGCTGGTGCTGCAGCTGCATTGATTATTGGAGATGATGAAGTCTCTAAAAACGAAGTTATTTGGAAAGATTTAGACGATAAAATTGAGCAACAATCTCTATCATTGGACGAGTTAATTGTTAAGTTTAAAAGGTTATAGGCTTAGATATGGTTGAATATAGAACAGATGAAGAAAGGGTCGCTGCAATAGTGCGGTTTTTTGATGATTACAAGACATACATTATTTGGTCTACAGTTGGCTTGGTTCTTATAACTATAATTTTTTTATCGGTTAACAGCTATCAAACTAATCAGAATTATGAAGCCTATTCTGTTTACCAAAAATGGTTAGAGATAGACCCTTTAGATGAGGATAAAGCTGAATTGGCAAGCAATCTTTTCAGGACACTTCAAGACGATTATTCCTTTTCAGGATTTTATAAATCTGCTCTTTTAATTGAGTCAACAAGATTTGCAAAAAGTGAACAGTTGGATAAATCACTCGATCTGCTAAGAGAGCTTAAAAATAGTACGTCGCGTGGTAATCTTTTTCATCTGCTAGCAAATAGAGATATTGCTCGGATTGAAATCTCATTAAAGAACTATGATACCGCGCTAAAAGCACTTAATTCGATAATTCTTGATCAAGAAAATTCTACAATCTTATCGTTAAAAGGAGATGCTTTATTAGGTTTAGGAAGGACCGATCATGCAATTGCACAATATCAGAAAGCACTTGATATATCACAAGTTTCTGAAGAAAGACTAATCATAGAATATAAGCTCAGTAAGCTAAATTAACTGATGAAAATCTTAACTTTCATTTCCTTTTTATTATTTATTTCTAGCTGCTCTTCAATAAATTTTTGGTCTTCAGATGAAGAAAATTTAGAAGAACCAAGACCATTAGGTGACTACAGTAATAATATTATTTTACAAAGGTCTTGGAGCAAAAAATTTAATTCAGACAATGATCTTGGTAATTTTAGAATTAGTTTTATTGGTAAAAAGGTTGCTATCATCGATCAAAAAGGTATTTATCACGAGCTCGAATCGGCCTCTGGTAGGGTAATTAAAAGCTCTAAGTTAGGTCATGAAGTTGCTGTTTCAGTGGTAACGGGTTATGGAAAAATAATATTTGCAGACATTAAAGGGACAGTTTATGCATATTCACTTGATGATGTTCAATTGCTTTGGTCTCAAAATATTGGTTCCGAAATTCTGGCTTTACCAGCAATTGATGCTAAAGGAGTAATTATTCATTCTTCTAGTGGCGAAGTTATATCTCTTGATCAAAATTCTGGTAGCATCAATTGGTCTTACAGGTCACAGTTGCCAACTTTAACAGTAAGGGGTAACAGCATACCATTAGTATCTGATGACCTAGCATATGTTACATTTGATAATGGCAGGATCAGTGTATTTGATATAAATTCAGGTTATGTGGTTTGGGATGGTCCAATCTCATACAAAGAGGGCACATCTGAGCTTGAAAATTTAATAGATGCTGACTCCTCCCCTGTCTTGGAGGGAGGGCTAGTATTTGCTACAAACTATCAAGGCAATCTTACAGCATTTGATCCTAGTCAAAGAAGGCCTGTTTGGAACACAAAAGTCTCTTCATTCCATTCACCTTTATTTATCAAAGGTTTGATTGTTGTAGTTAATGATGATGGAAGCGTATCAACTTTTTCACAGCAAACATTTTTAGAATCTTGGGTAAGCGAGGAATATCTAAGACGAGATCTATCAAATGCAATAGAGTATGAAGGTAATATTATATTTGGAGACCTTGAGGGATACTTGCATATTTTAGATCCATTAAATGGTAAAACAATTGGAAGGAAGAAGGTCTCTAGAGATCCAATCAAACACCTCGTTAGAAGAGGTGAAAGATTATATGTTCTTGATCAAGATCTTCAGTTGATAAGCTTAAAATAGTATGCAATCTAAATATGGTCTCCTCAGTAGCAATTATAGGAAAGCCAAATGTTGGCAAGTCCTCAATTTTTAATAAGCTAACATCATCAAGATCAGCCATTGTCTCAGATTTTTCAGGTGTTACTAAAGATCGAAATATTGGTTATCTAAGAACAGCAATTGAAAAAAGATATCTCATCATTGATACCGGCGGAATTGGTGAAACGCAAGACGATCTTCAGAACTCAGTTTCAGCACAAGCTTGGTTTGCTGCAGAAGAAAGCGATCTAGTTCTTTTTATAATTGATGGGTCTATAGAGCTATCATCAGAAGATCTTGAAATTCTTTCTAAGCTAAGAAAAGGTAATATAGATTTTAAAGTTGTTATCAATAAAGTAGATATAAAAAAACAATCTGCTGCAAAAAATGATTTAACCAAAAAAGGCATCAATGAATTTATTTTTGTAAGCGCAGAACATTCCATTGGTATCGATGAGTTAGTAAAGATAATCAAATCTTCACTTAAGCCAGCCACTGATCCTCTTGGTGAAGATGACAGCATTCAAGTTGCTGTAATTGGAAGACCAAATAGCGGTAAATCTACTTTTATAAATTCAGTTACAAGTGACGACAGGGTCATTGTTTCAAATAGACCAGGAACTACTATTGATAGCATTAATGTACCTTTCAAGCTAGATGAACAAAACTTTACCCTGATAGATACTGCTGGTATTCGAAAAAAGAATAAAAAAGGAAGCAACATTGAATTTTTTTCATACGTAAAAACTATTGAGGCAATTTCTAGATCTCATATTGCTCTAGTATTCATTGATGCGAATCAAAATTTGGTTGATCAAGATTTTAAAATCTTAAATTTAGCCAAGCTCGAAGGTAAGCCAATCATATTGGTAATAAATAAAATAGATTTAATTTCAAAATCTAATGAAAAAAAATTATTTGAGGATTTAAATTATAAAAATCCTATTTTAAAAAACATCCAGATAGTAAAAATATCCGCACTGCATTCAAAAGGACTTCATTATCTATTTAGAGTTGTCAACGAAACTAATATTAGAGCTGAATCTTCATTCACGACTTCAAGGCTAAATAAATTATTAGATGAAGCGATTTCAAAGATTAATCAACCTTCAAAGAAAGGTAAGTCTATAAAACTAAGATACATTAATTTTGGAGGCAAATACCCAACCACATTCATAATTCACTCTAACTTTTCTAATTCACAAATACCTAATCATTTAAGAAGATACTTAATTAACTTCTTTTATGAAAAATTAGATCTTAAAGGCATTGAATTAAGTCTTCTTTTTAAAAAAGGCAATAACCCATTTGAGGGCAAAAAGAACAAGCTAACAGATCGGCAAATCAAGAAGAAAAAAAGACTTATGAAGTTTGCGAAAAAGTCAAAAAAGTAGCGATTATTTTATAAATAAGACGTATAATTAGTTATTAGATCTACTAATAAGTAAACAAATGTCCCAAAAAATTGTTGATAGACCTGTAAATATTAACTTATTTAAAATTAAGCTGCCCATGTCAGCCCTTATTTCTATTACACATAGGCTTTCCGGAATTTATGTTTTTTTTGTTACTCTTCCATTATCCATAGTTCTATTCCAGAAAGCACTAACAGAATCATCATACGATTCCATGTCATTATTAATTCAAACAAGTGGTTTTTTTTCAACATTTGTCTATTTTAGTTTTCTTATTTTTCTCTATCATATCTTGACTGGTTTTAGGCATTTACTTATGGATGTACACGTAGGCGAAAATCTAAAAGCTTCAAATATGAGTGCTGTCTTTGTAATAAGTTTCTGGTTGGTTGTTTCAATTTTTGTTTTATTTGGATTTCAAACATGAGCGGCGCTTCAATATGGTACCTTCAAAGATTTTCTGCTCTGTTAAATCTAATATATGTTTTGTGGCTTGGAAGTTTTTTTGTTTTCAACGAAATAACATTTGAGGTTTGGTCTGTTTTCTCGTCAGCATTGATGTTCAAAACCTTAACCACTTTGGTGATTGCCTCTATCATCGTTCACTCTGTTATTGGTCTTTGGACAGTTGGAACTGACTATCTAACACCAAGAACACTTGGATTTATTTCAAGTCGTCTTGGAGGTTATGCCAACCACTTCAGACTCATGTATCAATTATTTTTTGTTACTCTTTCAGTAACTTTAATACTTATAACTTCATTTCTAATCTGGTGGTCGTAAAATGGTAGGTCATTTAAACAAAGATAATATTAAAACATTAGAATTTGATGCCTTAATTGTTGGAGGCGGTGGTTCCGGTATGCGCACCTCCCTTGAGCTTGCAAAATCTGGACTTAAGACTGCTGTTGTATCAAAAGTTTTTCCAACAAGATCTCATACAGTTTCTGCTCAGGGTGGAATTACATGTGCGATCCAAAGTGCTGATCCAAATGATGATTGGAGATGGCATATGTTTGATACTGTAAAAGGCTCCGACTACATCGGTGACCAAGATGCGATTGAATATATGTGTTCGGAAGGACCAAAGGCTGTTTTTGAGTTAGAACATATGGGCTTACCTTTCTCAAGGTTTGAAAATGGACGTATCTATCAAAGACCATTTGGAGGGCAGTCAAAAGATTTTGGAAATGGAGGACAAGCATCAAGAACCTGTGCTGCAGCAGATAGAACAGGTCATGCTCTTCTTCATACTCTTTATCAAAATAATGTTAAGGAAGGTGCAAATTTTTTAAATGAATGGTTTGCTGTTGATTTGGTTAAAAACAAATTCAATGAGGTAACAGGGGTCATTGCTTTTTCAATAGAGTCAGGTGAAGTTGCGTATCTTAAATCTCGTGCAACTGTTCTTGCAACAGGTGGGGCTGGAAGGATTTATGCTTCAACTACAAATGCTTTGATTAACACAGGTGATGGATTGGGAATGTCATTAAGAGCAGGTTTTCCAGCTCAAGATATGGAGATGTGGCAATTCCA
>MDSV01080046.1_pt1 | contig 25648 bp, 25 predicted proteins | sample 810851 | NCBI WGS metagenome assembly MDSV01 (sample SAMN05326640, study PRJNA326480) | marine metagenome | isolation source: seawater | place: Atlantic Ocean: North East | collected 2012
CGGATTTCAAATTTTATTGAATATTATGATCAAGAATGTATTGATTTAGTTTTCAATCGAGAAAAATTAATAATAGATAAATATAACTATGATTTCAAAAAAAATTAATATTTAATAAAAATCAAAGCTGTACTTTTCACATAATAAATAATATTGTAAAAAAATTTTAAACCTAAAAAAATGATTATTAAAAAAACTATTTTAAGTATACTGGTACTTTTTTTTACGACCACTCCATCTTTTGCTTATTTGGATCCGGGCACAGGCGGATCTTTACTACAAATAATAATAGCAGCTATTGCAGGCTTAACTGCTGGTATTAGTTTTTACTGGAGAAAATTAATTCATTTCATTAAAAAAGTTTTTTCAAGAAATAAAGAGAAAGATAAATAAAAGACAGGCTTTAATTTTGAAATATAATTTTACAAAAGCTGAGACCTTGCAATTTCTTGCAGCCAAATTAAAAAAAAAAAAAATAAAAAATTTAATAATTCCAAAACTAATTTTTTTTTCAAAGTCATATTATTTAAAAAATAAAAATGCTTGCTATAGAAAAATTAAAAAAGTTTTTGGAAAGAAACCAGTAATAATAAGATCTTCTTCCAAAGATGAAGACAACGAGTATAAGAGTAATGCAGGTAAATATTTAAGTATTTTAAACGTAAAAATAGATAAAGAAATAATCGAAAAAAATATAGATAAAATAATCAAAAAATTTAAATTTCCAACAGATCAAATTATTATTCAAGAATTTTTGGAAAAACCAAATCTTTCTGGCGTATTATTTACAAGAGAGGTAAATTATAATTCACCTTATTATATAATTAATTTTGATACTTCAGGAAAAACGAATTTAATTACTTCTGGCAAAAATAATCCATCGATGAGAATCGAGTCAGTTTATAGAGAAAAAATTTTTTTATCTAAAAGGTTTTATAGTTTTTTATCTATTGTTAAAGAATTAGAGGCTTTGTTAGGTTCTGATCGTTTAGATATAGAATTTGCTAAAAAAAATTCTAAGTGGTTTTTATTTCAATGCAGGTACCTTCCTAGAGGTTATAAAGCTAATGATGATGATGAAATTAGAAAAACGTTAGTCAATTTAAAAAAAAAAATTGATAAATTAAAAAAAACAAATCCTACTATAGCAGGTAAAACAACCCATTTTAGTAATATGGCTGATTGGAATCCAGCAGAAATGATTGGAGATAAACCAAAACCATTAGCAATTAGCTTGTATTCAGAGTTGATTACAGATTCCGTTTGGGCATCTCAGAGAAAGGATTATTTTTATAAAGATGTTTCGCCAAATATATTAATGGTAAATTTAGCAGGTTCACCATTTATAGATCTTAGGACTGACATAAATTCTTTTTTGCCAAAAGGATTACCCAAAACAATAGAAACAAAAATAGTAGATAACTTACTAATTAAATTAAAGTCTAAACCATATTTACATGACAAAATAGAGTTTGATATTATTCCAACATGTTATGATTTTGGGCTTAATAATAAATCTCTTAGTTTTTTAAAAAATAAAGAAAAAAAAATATACATAAAAAAATTAAAAGAATTAACTAATTATGTTTTAAGTAAAAAAAATAATTTACTAAAAAAAGAATTAAAAAAAATCGATTTATTAGATGAAAAGATAAAAAAAATTAATAGTTCAAAAATTAGCGAAATACAAAAAATATTTTTTTTAATAAATGATTGTAAAAAATATGGAACTCTCCCATTTGCAGGAGCAGCTAGATTAGCTTTTGTTTGTACTATTATTTTAAGAACTTTACATGATTTGAAAATAATTAACCAAAAAAATATAGAGGATTTGTATAGTAGTATACCCACAATTACTAAAAAAATAAATCAAGATTTTATTAAGATTAATAAATCTAAAAATAAAATAAAAATTTTTTTAAAAAAATATGGACATTTAAGACCACTTACATATTCAATTACATCTCCTAATTATAAAGAGGGCTTTAAAACTTATTTTTCTGCAACAGATAAAAATTACTATTCAAATAAAAAAAATAATTTTCATTTATCGGAATCTATTCATAAAAAGATAAATAGGCTTTTTTTAAAGGAGAAAATTGAATTAAACTCAAAAAATTTCTTTGATTTATTTAAAAAGTCTATAGAAGCACGAGAATATGCAAAATTTATTTTTTCTAAATCAATAAACAAAATATTTGAGAATTTAATAAAATTGGGAAAAATTATAAATATTCCAAGAAATGATTTAGAGTTTATTTCTATTAAAAAAATTATAAGCTCATATAGTGTTCTAGAAACTAATAAACTTTCATTAATTTTAAAAAAAGAAGTATCTAGTAACAAAAAATCTTTTAATATTTTAAGGCAAATTAAATTCCCTGATTTTATAAAAAGTTCTTCAGATATTTATTTACAAAGCATAAAGTCAAGTAAAGGTAATTTTATAACTAATAAAAAAATTAATGGAAATGTAATTTACTTAAATAGTTTAAGTTTAATTAGTAAACTTAATAATAAAATTATTTTATTAGAAAACGCAGATCCAGGCTATGACTTTATATTTTCTCATAAAATAAAAGGTTTAATAACTAAATACGGTGGATCAAACTCCCATATGACTATAAGATGCTTAGAACTAAATATCCCAGCAATAATTGGAGTTGGAGTTAATGAATTTGATCAAATTAAAAAATGTAATTTAATAGAATTTGATTGTGAACAAAAAACTTTTAAATCAATAAGTTAAATGAATAATATTTTAATAACACAGGTAGTAACTTTTAGTAAAAAAAAAGGTTTTTCTTTTACTTTATCTAAAGATTGGTATGAGTATGCCAAAAAAATTAATGTAAATTTGATTCCTTATGATTATATTTTTTCAAAAAATAAACTTGATCAACTTAATTTTAAAGGAGTTATTTTTTCAGGTGGTAATGATTTATATAAGCTTAATAAAAAAAAAGAAAATGCAATGCGTGACCGTAATGAAATTAGACTTTTAAAGTATTTTATTGAAAAAAAAAAACCAATATTGGGTGTTTGTAGAGGGTTTCAATTAATATCTAATTATTTTAATAGTTCATTAATAAGAAAACCAAAACATGTACGAGTTGGTCATACGTTATATTTAAAAAATTCTAAATTTATTAAAGTAAATAAATTGAGTGTAAATTCTTATCATAATTATTGTATTGAAAATTTATCAAAAAAATTTAATGTAGTTTCTAGACATTTAGATAATACAATAGAAATTGCAGAAAATATAAAAAAAAATATATTATGTATAATGTTTCATCCAGAAAGAAAAAACTTTTCACAGATATCAATAAATAAATATATAAAATTTTTTTTTAAAATTAAATAAAATGAAATGTGTACTACTAGCAGCAGGTAAAAGTTCTAGAATGTTTAGAACATTAAAAAAACCAAAATGTCTTTTGAAAATAGAAAATAAAACATTAATTGAAAAATTAATCTTAAATTTAAGAGGTTTAAAAATAAAAAAAATTTATATCGTTGTAGGTTTTAAAAGCCATTTAATTAAAAAAAGTTTAAATCATCTAAAATTTTTAAATTTTATTCATAATAATAATTATGGCAAAAAAGAAATGTTATATTCAATGATTTTAGCATTAAAAAAAATAGATGATGATATAATTTTTTCATATAGCGATATTACGTATGATAAAATTATTATGAAAAAATTAGTTAATAAAAGAAATAATATATATTTACCAATTTTATCTCAATGGCAAAAAGTTTGGAAAAAAAGGAAAAAAAATATTTTAGGTGACGCAGAAGATTTAAAAATAGATAAAAGAAGTAATTTAATTCATATAGGTGGAAAAATAAAGAATATTAAAAAAGTTAAATATCAATTTATGGGAATTGTATTTATACCCAAAAAAATTAGAAAAAAAATAATTGAACTTTATGAAACTTTAAAAAATAACGATAAAATGCATTTAACTAGTTTTTTAAATTTTTTGATAAAAAAAAATATTAATATAAAGTGCTTAAAGTATCATAATAATTGGTATGAGTTTGATGATATGGACGATTATTTAAATTACATAAAAAATATTTAATTGATTAATTTTTTAAAAGACATATATAATTATTTTTCTTTTAAGAGAAAAGAAACAGACTTCCCTGTTGGGTTTTTTTGTGAAAATAGTTATATTTTTGAATATCTAAAACCTTATATAATTAACAAAAGTAAAAAAAAAAAAGTTGTATTAATAAGTTTTGAAAAATTAAACTTTGAAGAAAATGATAGAATAAAAAAATATGTATTTAATACAAATTTTTTTAGAGAACTTTTATTTTTAACACTTAAATTAAATTACTTATATTCCTCAACAACAGATCTTGGATATACAACCTTTAAAAAATCAAAGTTTTATAAGTGTAAATATATTTTTTTACAGCATGCCCCAGTAAGTTTAACCATGGTGTATAACGAAAAAGCATTTGATCTATTTGATGCTGTGCAGGCGGTTAATATTTATCAATTTAGAGAAATGAAAGAGATGATAGTAAAAAAAAGCTTAAAAACAAAAGTTTTTAAGGGAAAATATTTATTTTTATCTAAGTATTACAAAAATAATAATAAAATAACTTCTGAAAATATAGATTTGCTAATAGCCCCTTCTTGGAATACTAAATTTTATCAATTAAATTGTCACTTAAACTTAAAGCAAATTTTAGAAAAAAAAAACATAAGATATATTTTAAGGCCACACCCGATGTCTATAAAAAAAAAAGAAATCAGTTTAAACGACTTAAAAAATAATGAAATTCCATTTGATATTTCTCCAGATATAAATTTAAAAAATTTTAATTTTTTGGTTTCAGATTGGTCAGGAATATTTATTGAGTTTGCAATAATTAATAAGCGTAAAGCATTTTTAATAAATACTCCTAAAAAAATAAAAAATAAAAACTATACGGACTATAAAAATATGCCGATAGAAATATTACTTAGAAATGATCTTGGAAAAGCATTTGATATTAATGAGCTTGAAAAATTAGCAAATCAACTCATTTCAAATAAAAATAATTTTAATAACTCGGAGATGTCTTTAGAAAATGAAAATATAAACAAAAAAATTAATGAGACTTTTTATATCTAATAAATTGAATTTTATGATATTATATTCAAAATTTTAATAAAAAATGAAACTAGCAATAACACCAAGATTTTTTGAAAGCAAAGTAGAACAACTAATAGGTATTGAGAAAAAGTACTATCCTTTTTTTCAAAAATATGGCCACAACATAAACCTGATTCCTTTTACGGGAATAAAGCCAGGAGAGTATCTTGACGACCTAAAACCTGATGCAATTGTATTTGCTGGGGGATACAGGCTTTATACTGATGATATAAAAAGATTTGAAACAGAAGTTTTGGAAGAAACACTAAAAAGAAAATTACCTATACTTGCAATTTGCTGCGGCATGTGGACTGTGAACGGTTTTTTCAAAGGAACTTTAAAGTTTAATGAATCTCATCAGGCTTTTGATGGAGAAAAAATTAATGTAAGAAAAATGATACATACTGTTAAAGCTACTGATTATGTTAAAGATGAAATTTATAATGTTAATACGTTTCATAGTAAAGTAATTGATAAATTGGGAGATGGACTAAAAACCTTTTTATTGGCAGAAGATGAAACGATAGAAGGTTTATATAATTTAGATAAAAGAATAATAGGTATACAGTTTCATATGGAAAATAAAGGTGTGAGCGAAAACCTAACTAAACAAATAATGAAGAAATTTGAAGATTTGTAAATCTATTTGAAATTTAGAAATTAAACAAATTGTATAAATGAACTTAACCAAAGCAATAAATTTTATTAATTATCTTAGCCATTTAATTTTGTTTGATGAAGATAGAGAATTTAGAAAAAAAGTTGTAAAAAAAAATAAAGAAAAAAATAATTTTTATGATTATGGTAATTCATTTTTCTATCAAAGCATGCCATGTATTAATTTAAAAGGATTAAGAGATACTGAAAAAAGAATAAAAAAACTTAATTTTAAAGATTATACAAAAGATAAAACAATATTAGATATCGGCACAAATATTGGCGGTATTTTGCTCAATATAGAAGAAAATTATAGGGAGGCAATAGGGATTGAATACAATCCAAAATTAATTGCTATGGCTGATATGATTAAAAATTATAAAAAAAAAAATAAATTAAAATTTATTTGTTCAGATTTTTTAACTTATAAATTTGACAAGTCTTTTGATATAATTCTTTCTTTAGCAAATCACCATACCTTTGATAAAGGAATAACAAATTCACTTTTATATTTTGATAAAATAAAAAAAATTATATCATCAAAAGGTATTTTATTTTTGGAATCTCATCCAAGTTTATACGAAAATCCTTTAGAATTTGAAAGATTAGCAAATCTTTTAAAAGATAATTTCACAATTCTTAATAAAGGTACGTACGATTTTGGTAACGTTTTTGATAACACTAGAAGATTTTATGTTTTGCAAAAAATTTAGATAAATTTTTAGTGCTTTTTTAATTTATATTATTTATTAAAACCCATCTCATCTTCAAATGTTTTAATTTCTTTTAATGAGAAAGATCCACCAATCGAAGCATTACCTTTTTCAAAATTAACTTTAAAGCTCTTTTTTTCAAGTAACTTAACTTCTTGGTTAGTAGCACATGATAATGCTAGGCGCATGGCATTAGGTTGGTTAATTTTTTCTGTTAAAAAATTTTTACATTCTGTGTTTACTTTTATTAAATTAAACATATCGTATACAGAAAGTTTTGGCTCTACCTTCATACCACTAAAAGCATTATGAGCAACACCATGATCAGATTGTATTATTACAATAGCCTCAGGATCGTTATCTTCAACGTATTTAATTAATTCATCGACTCTTTTAAGTGTACAATCATAGTTTTTTTTGTGGTCTTGCCATGTTTTTTTTCCATACTTATTATATGAGCAATCAGAATTATAGATATTAGGTTGGTGTGGACCCAGATGATGTATCATAAATAAATGCGGTTGTTTTTTAAAATCATAATTTTTAATTTTGGTTAAAAAATTATTTATACTGTCATTTTCTTTATGTTGATATTTATAATCCAACTTTTCTTCTTCCTCATAAAATAAATTTTTTATTCTATTATAAATTGGTATTATTGGACTCCTTTCTAGGAGAGTAAACAAAACATAATAAGAAACTAAATTATTTGTTTTTATTTCTTTTTTATTATTTATACATAAGTTTATATTTATCTGCTTACAATTTCCTACATAATAATTTCCTTCCCATATAAATTTATAACCAATTTTATTAATTGTTTTTATTAACGGAACATTATCTATTTTATTTTTTAAAAGAATTGCAGGATATAAATTGGATACAGAGGCAGATTTATAGTTTTTATTATTTAAAAAATAGGAAAGATAAAAGATAGAAGTGAAGGTATATCTTGTTTGTTGATAACTTGATTTTGTATTTAAGATATATTTATAACCATATTTTTCATATTTATTACTTATTTTTTTATAGTAATTTGTACTAAAGATCTCATCAAATTTATCTAAAGATGTAGCAGCATCAATAATCACATAATATATATTTCTATTATTATTTTTTTTTATTTTTTTTATTTGATCTTTAGTAAAGAACTCTTGCACAATTGATTGATCATCTGAGTAGAATTTCCAAAAATTAATTACAAAAGATGATAAATTAAATAAAAAAAGTATTATAAAATATATTGTAATAAATCGTAAGAAAAAAATATTTTTTCTAAAAAATAAAAAAAAACAAAAAAAAGTAAAAATTAAAATTGTAATTACAAAAGAAATTTCTCCTTTATATTGAGGTACTATTAGATGAAGTTGATTTTTAAATAAATCGTATAGATAGAAAAGGCAAAAAATACCAACTGCAGTTATAAAGTGAATTATATTATGATTTATTTTTTTAATAAATAAGGATACTGATTTAGTCAATAAAAAAATAACGATTACTGTAATTAAAAAAGTAATTAAAATAGTTTTTTGAACTATAAAGTTAGAATCAAAAAAATTAATATTTATGAAAGATAAGTATGGAATTGATATAATTACTAAATGAAACCAGATTTTTTCATAGATGTTAGAATTATTCATCATACCCTTGTAAACTTAAATTCGAATTAATTATATAACAATTAGTATATTTTAATAAAAGTACAATATTAAGTATGATTATGATTTCTTTTTTTTAGCTCAATTAAAACTTTTTGTTTTTTTTCAATTGAATATATTGTCCAATTTGCAATTTCTTCTTGAGTGCGTCCACATCCAACGCACAAACCACTTTCAGGGTCAGCAGTACAGACGTTATTACATGGAGAATCAATCATTATTAGAAAGCTCTTGTGATTCCTAAATGAATATCTCTACCCATTGATGAATATTGATAAGCTTGCTCATATTCCTGATCAAGTATATTTGCGATACTAAAATTTAATTTATACCCGTTAGCATATTTATAGCTTGCTTCAAAATCAAAAAGAAAATAATCATCTAGTATTACATCCGTCCAACTATTATTAGTATTTCCATAATCTCTAGTTTCGCCTCTATAACTTGCTTTTATTGAACTTCTAAAATTTTTATTTATATCGTAATTGATTTTAGAATTAAATGTATGTCTTGGCACTCTTACTTTATATGCTTCAACTTTACTTCCTATATGTCTGCATTCTTGGTCAACATAAAGTTGATTATAAGGATCACAAGAATCAGCATCATATGAGTCAGTAAATGTATAGTTAAAGTTCAAACTTGTTTTTTTATCAACCGGTTTCCACATAGCGCTAAGCTCAAGACCCTCACTAGTGTTAGTTCCTGCTCCATTTTTCACCACCCATTCAGTTCTAGCTTTGCTTACAAGGGAATTTTTTTGTTCAGTTTTAAATAAAGTAGCGCTTAATCCTAAATCTAAGTTAGCTAAATAAGTATCATAGCCAATATCAAAACTATTACCTCTTTCTGATTTTAAATCTTCTAAAACACCACCCTTATCTACAATCGTAGTAGAACCATACTTATAATCATACAAAGCTGGGAATCGTACTCCAGTTCCTAAAGAAGATCTAATTTTACTATTACCATCTAATTGATAAGCTAGAGTAACTCTACCACTATTACTGCTACCAACTGTTGAATGGTTATCATTTCTAAAACCGATCGTTGAATATAAATTTTGTAATGGTCTAAATTGATAGTCAAAATATTGAGAGATAGTATTTTCGTTGTGGACTCTATTTTTAACTGTAGTCCAAGAAATATCATATCTTGACTCGTCTAATTCTGCTCCAATTCCATAAACGATTTTATTATCTAAGTTAAAATTATATTCACCTAAATAATTAATTGAGTCTCTGTAACCAAAATAATTTGATCTTACAGCAGAACTATTTTCTGTATTTCTCTCAATATGAAATTTGTTAAAAATTAATGAGTTTTTAAATTTATTTTTCTCGTGAATTAATTTTAAGGTATATGAACCCTCAAGATTATCAGTATGATCATTATCTGCACCAGAAGAGGAAACTGTGTCATATTCAAGAAAAGAGTCAGTAAGCCTAAATGAGTTTTCTAATTTCAGGTTATCATTAATTCTATAACCCATATTTCCAATTATACCATCATTTCTATATTCATCATCCTCATCATCATTGTTCATTGCTGAAATACCATGGGTAGTCAGTGTGTTAAATCCTAGGTAATATTGAAACTTGTCGCCAGCACCATCAATAGAATAAGATAGATTTTTTGTATTATTTGATCCATTTTCAATTTCGAAATTCTGATTATTTCCTTCCTTACCTTTTTTTGTAAAGATATGTATTGTTCCACCTATAGCATTGCTTCCATAAAGTGAACTTTGAGTACCTCTTAAAATTTCAACTCTATCGATAGAAGATTTCATTATACTTTCCATGTAGAAACTTCCATCACTTGCAGATGGGTCCAGCATTTTAACTCCATCAATATAAACAGTTGAGTATCTTTTCTCTAATCCACGAAGTTGGATCCCCGTATTAGTCCCATGTCCACCCATCTGGAACATGTTTGTGCTTACTGAACTTTCAGCAATAATTTCAGCCAAAGAGTAATGAGAAGATGTTCTAATTGTTTCTCCATCAATTACTGTAACAGAACTACCTACAGTATTTAAAGATTGTGCAGTTTTTCCTGGGGCAATAACTATAACAGGTATTTCCGCTGCATATGATATTTGTTGAAAGAAAAAAATAAATAATAAAAATAATTTAACTTTAATTTTATTAAACATGTGGCGCTCCATTATTAAGCTTGGCATAAGCCTTGCTTGTTAATTTTGCCACTGCTAATTTTACATTGCAGAACTAGGCTTTTCCTGGCCATCATTCGACAGGGGGCTATATTGGGTGGCGCTCGGACTTAAACTTATGTTTTTACCGTTGCAGGAACAGTCAATGATTTTCACATTGTTCCCCACCAAATCAATATTACTACTATTTACTTACTAGATGTAGAAAAAGAAGTCAATTAAAAGACTTAAAAAATTATTTTAGTTCACCTTTTTCTCTCATACTTTTTCTTATATTAGTTGCGGAAATTTTTTGAATACTTTCAGGCAAAACAACTTCTTCAATTTTGTAACCCACACCTCTACCATAACAAATATTGGTTATATTTGGTACAAGCACTACTTTAAATCTATTTTTATATTTGAGGTCTAGTCTTTCTTTAATTTTTGATTTAACAAAATCAAAATCAAAAGGATTATCATCTACTCCCTGGACGTCTCTAACTTGTATGCAAACCTGGCCTGTTTTTTTAATTATTTCTTCAAAAAGAGCATAGTGTCCATCATGAAAAGGTTGCCATCTCCCAAGCATTTGTGCTGTTGGTTTTTTATTATTCCATTCGTAAGGAATAATTTGGTCAGCAATTTGGTACGCTAATAAATCAGCATTTTTAATTGTTACATGGAAATCAAATTTTTCTGGTTTAACAAACATTTCATTTGTATCTTCAAACCGTCCTTTCTTAATTGTATCTACCCAAACCGTATAGTCAGCATTAAACAATTCTCTAGCTTTTGGTACTGGGCAAATAAAATCAGCAACAACATAATGACCTTCTTTTATATATTTGTCTGCAAAATCAGACATTCTTTTTGCTTGTTTTAATCTTGCTTCTGGAGAAAAATCCCAATCATTTAATTCTTTTCTAATTTTATCAGCATTAAGCCATTTAGCATTTAATAGAGCTACTAATTTTGATGCTAAAGTTGTTTTACCAGAGCCAGGTAAACCCATAACTAAAATTTTTTTTTTCATTTAATATAAAAGTTTTTATATATCATCATTAATTAAATCAATTTTATTATTTAAATTTAGCATAGGTTTTAATCATTTTTTTTAAAAAAATTACACATTCTTTAGGATATTTACCAATAGCTGTTTCAGCAGCCAAAACTAAACCTGCAGCACCCATTTCCAAAGTGCTATAAATATCGTTTGCTTCGCCTCTAGTTGGATATTTATTTTTTAGCATACTTTCTAAAAAGTTTGTAGCTACATAAACTTTTTTATTTTTTTTCTTTGCAATTTTTATTATTTTTCTTTGTATTACTGGAAGCATTTTTATAGAAATATCTTTTGATAAATCTCCTCTATCAATTAGGAATCTTTTTCCTGAACTGACAATTTTATTTAAATTTTTAATGGCATTATTTGTTTCTAATTTAAAAATTTTTATGTCTTTTGTTAAAAGCTTGTTAAATTTTAAAATATCTTCATGGCTATTTGTAAAAGACAATGCAAAGTGTTTAATCTTCATTTTTTTTGCTATACTAATTGCCTCTATATCTTTTTTTGTAATAAAATTTAGATTGATACGTCTATTTACCAAGTGAATACCTTTATTATTTTCTAGAAGTCCATCTTTTAAGACTCTGCTAAATATTTTTTCTTTATTGATTTTAATAATTTTTACCTCCAGTCCGTCAAAACCAATATCCAAAATATCGTTTTTTTTTAACTTTCCATAAGATTCTGGTGGGTAAATTTTAAAATTACCATTTTGTTTATGTATAAAAAGTTTTGAATTTTTTTTATATTTTTTATTTTTTTTTACTTTTGTTCTGATTTGAGCTCCTTCAGTATCAATACATATTGGAGTCTTAGAAAATTTCCTTATAAAAATAATTATTTTTTTAAGCTGATTTATTTTTACATGAGACATATTTAATCTTAGCAATGATACATTTCTATTTGAAAATTTTAAAAAATTACCATTAAGTGTTGATGGACCTAGTGTACAAAAAATTTCTTTTTTAAATGTCATTTTTTAGCTAAATTTAAATAATAACTTATAAAAATACAAAACTCTTCTTAAATAAAAATAAACATCTTTTATTTTCTCTTTTATCGGTATTTTTTTTTGCGTAAAGTGATTTAAAGTAAAAAATTTTTTATCAAATACAAATGGAAGAGGGATCATGAAGAAAGCACTTATAATTTTAAATAAATTTGCTTTATTAATTTCATAACCAAATGATTTATAATCCTTATAAATTAAATCTAGAATTAACCTATCTTTTTTACTAAAAAATTTGTTCCATTCATTATTTATTATTTTTTTATTGTAGGATCCGTCAGAAGAATTATAGCCTGATAATTTATCACCTATCCAAACTTTACCAGCATAAGTTGCCGTCATAATATTAGAATTAAATTTAATACCTAAAAAATTACATAGTTTTTCTTTTGTTTTGATATCATTAGCCTCCTCAAGCTTTAAAAAAAATTTTTTATTTTCTTGTTTTTTTGCAAATTTTAAATCTTCTCTTATTCTTTTTATATATGTGAAGTAGTGTTGTTGATTATGTTTTGTCTCATCATATTTGATCCAGTTCATTATACCTGATTTTAAATTTGCCCTAGGGTCTCTAATAGTTATAAGTAGCTTGGAATTTTTAAAATCATTTAAAAATTTTTTTGTTTCTGCTACCTGGTGAGAATGATGAACCATAATTTTAATATTTTCAATATTTCGGTTTAGTGTTAGGTGATAAGCAAGATAAATTGAAAATAAAAATTTCTGTCTTGATATTTCTTTACTTCCTGTAACTTTAATAAAATTATTTTTAAATTTTAAAATATCTAGGTTTATGTTTTTATTTTCGATTCTGTCCTCAGTAAATAAATGATGATGTTTATTAATAAATAATTCTAAAATTTTTTCTGTATTTTTAATTTTAGATTTAGAATTACCTATTTCCTCACAAAAATTATAAAAACGCATATGCCCAGTAAATGTTAGAACTCCTGGCACATTATCAAGGCAAGCTTGAAGATAATCACTGCCTGTTCTGCCAGTAGTAAGAATTGTCGCAAATTCAATTTTATTATATATTTCGTCAAAGTTTTTCATCTTTTTATCTTTTAAGCTATTAGTTGTAACATTATCACTTGTTCAACGATTGAACAATTTTACTTTACGATAGCATGTTTTTAATGTTATATTGTTCAAAAATTGAACAATATTAACTTATGGAAAAAAATCAAGATCATTTTAATATTTTACGAAAAATAGGAAATCAACCTAAGTCTAATCAAAGAAAACTAGCTAAAGATTTAGGATTTAGCCTAGGTAAGTTAAATTACTCATTAAAAGCCTTAAGAGATAAAGGCTTAATTAAAATAGCAAATTTTAAAAAAAACCCTAACAAAATAAATTATATTTATATTTTAACTCCCAAAGGAGTAGCTGAGAAAACAAAATTAACTTTGAGTTTCATGAAAAGAAAATTCAAAGAATACGAAGAGCTTCAAAAAGAATTAAAAAGAAAATAAATTCATGAAATACATTTGTAAAAATAATTTTTTACATAGTGCGGAGCATTGCTTAAATTCATATTTAAAGCTATAAAAAATGCCATTGTATTTAAACCTTCTCAGGTTTAGATTGTTTTAAGGTCAAATAAAACATATATGCAAAAACAATATAATAAATCCAGCTCACCAAATGGTAAAACCTTAAGTTGTTCGGCTTTGCATCATTCAGTTTATTTTGCTCCTAATGAACTTAGACATTGTTGCAAAAGATTTTTTGTTGATGGAAAAATTAAAGGTGATGTTCAAATTTTTCCTGTAAAAAAAACTCATGACATTTCAGTTAACAAGATTTTAAAAGAAAAAAGAAAACTGTACGACTCTATTAATAGAGGTGAAGACAATGCATGCAGCGGATGTCCCTTCTTAACTTTAGATCACTGGCCAGAATTAAAAAAATTAGAAATAAAACATGTTTCTATAGAAACACACTCTGTTTGTAATATGAAATGTACTTATTGTAGTGATGTCTATTATGGAGGTTTAAGACCAAAATATAATTTTGAAAAAGTTCTAGATAATTTTAAAAAAGCAAATGTATTCTCAAAAAAACTTGATGTTGCTTGGGGAGGTGGTGAACCAACTTTAATGGAAAATTTTGATAACATATTTAAAAAATTTATAAATAGTTTTAAACCTAAAAGTAACAAAATTTATAGTAATGCAATTAAATATAGTAAAACAATAGAACGCTATCTTAAAAACTCAAAAGTTTCATTGACTACAAGTATTGATGCTGGAACAAAAAAAACATTTAAAAAAATAAGAGGTGTAAAAGCATTTGAAAAAGTATTAAGTAATTTAAAAAGATATTCAAAAGTATCAAAAAAAGGTGTTGTAATTAAATATATCTTGACAGAAGAAAATTATCAATTAGATGAAATTAATAGTTTTATAAATCAAATTAAAAAATATAAACTTCAAAATTGTGATTTTCAGATTAGTTCAAACTTTAAAGATGAAGAATTAAAAAATGATCAGGTTGCCAGCGCAATAAAACTTTATACTACTCTGATAGAGATTGGTGCTAATACTTGTTATTTTGATGATCATTTAATACCTAGATTAAAAAATAAAATTAAAAAAATATTTAATTCAAATATTTCTGATAAAGACCCAATTTTTTCAGTTGTTAATAATTTTCAAAAAAATAAAGAATTCAATATAGTAATCTGGGGAGCTGGCGACACTGCGCGACAAATGGTAAAAGAAAGCTTATTTTTTGAAAATAATAATGTAAAAATTCATTATTTTGTTGACTCAAATAAACACAAACAAGGTAAGTATATAGACAATATCAAAATTAAAAAACCTAGTGAAATAAAAAAGAATAACCATTTTATCATTATAGCGTCTACTATTTTTTACCGTGATATTTATGACAAACTTACGAGTATGGGAGTTAAAAAAAATAGAATTATGGGAAGTCTATTTTTTTAGTTTGCTTATCTGGTTTATAATTATTTCAAAAATTTAAAATAGTTTTAGCTTTCAAATTTAATGATATATTCTCAGTCAGATATTATCAAAGCCTTAAAAAAATCAGGAATTATTAAGGGCGACACAGTATTTTTTACCACGGGTTTAGGTTTTTTAGGTAAACCTAATATTAATAAAATTTATTCAATTAACGATATTTGTTTATATGTATTTAAAGCTATTAAAAAAGTTTTAGGAAAAAATGGAACAATTTTAATTCCAACTTATTCGTATACATTTGGTAAAATTTATAGCAAAAAATTACCATTATTTGATCAATCTAAAACAAGTTCTAAAATTGGTCCTTTTCCTAATTTTTTTAGAAAACAATTTGGTGTAATAAGGTCTATAGATCCAATGGTTTCTATAGCAGGCCTGGGTCCAAAATCGAAAAAAATTTTAAATGATATACCTCATACTTCTTATGGACAGGGCTGTGTTTTTGAAAGAATTTTAAAAATCAAAAACGCAAAATGCTGTAGTATTGGCCTAGGACCTAATTGGATACCATTTATTCACTATGTAGATTGGAAGAATAAGGCTCCTTTTAGATATGATAAGTTTTTTAACGGTTATATATTATTTAACAAAAAGAAAAAAAAAAATTAGGTGGCATTATCCAGTTAGAATTTTAAGAAAAGAATCTATAACAAATGCACATAAAATTGGTGAACTAGCTTATAAAAAGGGTATTTATAAAAGTTCAAATCTTGGTCGATCTGCTATATATACAGCAAATTATAAAAAATATTTTAATTTTGTAATTAAATTGACAAAAAATAATCCTTGGTTAACAGTAAATGGTCCAAAGTTTAAGATAAAAAAAAAGTGACACAATTATTATGAAAAAAATAAAAAAACCATTAAAATTAGGCTTTGTTGGAGGAGGTTTGTCCTCGACTATTGGTCAAACACATTTTACAGCCAGTCGTTTAGATGGTCTTTGTGAAATTAAATCAGGTTTTTTTAGCAGAAATAAGTTAATCAATATTAAGACTGCAAGTAAATGGAATATAAATAGAGAAAGAGTTTATGACTCTTTTAGTAAATTTATAAATGAAGAATCTGCTAAACTAGATGCTATTGTAGTATTAACACCAACACCCAACCACTACTCCATAATTAGGTCTCTTATTAAAAAAAAAATTCCAATTATTTGTGAAAAACCAACAGTAGATTCTGTTTACCAAGCTAAATTACTTAAAAAATTAATTAAAAAAAATAATAGTTTTTTATCTGTTACATATAATTATACAGGATATCCAATGATCAGAGAATTGCGTCAGCTTGTTTTCAGCGGTAGATTTGGAAAAATTAAACAATTTCATTTTGAAATGCCACAAGGTGTTTTTTCAAACATTAACTCGAAACCTCAAAAATGGCGTTTACATGATAAACAAATACCAACTATATGTCTTGATTTAGGTGTTCATTTACATAACCTCGCAAATTTTATTACAGGCAAAGAACCAAATAAAGTAATTGCAAATTTCTTTAATAATTCAAAATATAAAAAATTAACTGATAATGCTTTAATGTGGCTTGAATATAAAGATGGAATGAAAGGAACTTTTTGGATGAGTAAAACAGCCACAGGTAATAGAAATGATTTGAAACTTAAAATTTATGGAGAAAAAGCTAGCGCTGAATGGTCACATAATAATCCAGAAGAATTATATTTGTCTTATAATAATGGAGTTCGACAAATAGTTGATCGTGGTTCAAAATGTTTAGTTGCTAATGAAAAACGATACAATCGATATAGAGTAGGACACCCCGCTGGTTTTATAGAAGCTTTTGCAAATTTATATTTAGATATTGTTGAAACTATAATTAATAATAAGAAAAATAATAAATATGTTTTTGATTTAAATCATTCTTTGAGAGGACTTGAACTTTTCGAGTCAGCCTGCAGGTCAAATAAATCTCATAAATGGCAAACAGTAAATTATTCCAATAAAGAAAATTATTTATAGTGAAAATTTTAGTTTATGGAGCTGGTGCCATAGGATGTCACATTGGTTATTGCATGTACCAATCAGGTCATGAAGTTAGTTTGTTAACTAGGGGTGAACATTACGATTGTCTTAAAAAAAAGGGAATGAGAATTAAGATATGCGATAACGATAAATTAATCACAGATAATGTTCTTATAGAAAATAAAAAGTTAAATTTTATAAATAATTTATCCTACTTAAAAGATAAACATTTTGATTATATATTTATTACTGTAAAACTAAATGATTATAACAAAAAGACACTATTAGAAATTAGTCCTTTTATAAAAGATGACACAGCTATAATTCCTCCTTGTACAAAAATTCCTTTTTGGTGGCTTTACAATCTTGAAGGAAATGAAGTAAAAAAATTTAATAATTTAGAAATAGACTCAGCTATAAGTAAATTTTTTAAAAAAGAAAATATTATTGGTATGACAATGTGGTTGTCATCAGTGATTGAAAGTCCTGGAAATGTTACAGTTAAGCATATTCAAAGGGGATATCCTCTTAAAGAAGTCTTTCCTTTAATGAAAGATAAAGCTGATATACTTAGAAAAAGTATTCAATCTAATTGTATATCTCCATTAGTGGATAATATAAAAAGCGAGTTATACATTAAATCAATAAATTCATTAGCATTTAATTTAGTGGCATTAGATACTGGTTATAATAATGCGGAATTAAAAAAAGATAAAAATAGTATTACTGCAATTAAAAAAATTATGCACGAGGGAGAAAAATTAACAAAAAAAATAAACTTACCAATTAGTCAAAGTATTGATGATAGGATTAACCAAACACTATCAAGCACTGCGCATACTATGAGTATGCTAAATGATCATAAAAATAAAAAAAAACCGGAACTAAATCATTTGTGGGAAAGCTTTAAAAGCTTAAGTAAAACTTTGGAAGTAAATATGGATTTTACAGGCACACTTTATCAAAAGGTAGCTCAAAAGATTTATTCAATTAAATAATTTAAGATAATTAATTTTATATTTTAAAAAATGAAAATTAGTGTAGTAGTACCGGCATATAATGTAGAAAAGTATATCAAGACATGTTTAGATAGTTTAATTAATCAAAAGTTTAAATATGCTTTTGAAATTATAATAGTAGACGATTGTTCTTCAGACAAAACTTTATTTATAATAAACCAATACGCTCAAAAATATAAAAATTTAATTGTAATAAGTAAAAGAAAAAAAAAAGGCCCTGGATCTGCGAGGAATACGGCTTTAAAAATTGCTAAAGGGGAGTATATTTTTTTTTTAGATTCTGACGACTATCTTTCTCCAAGTGCTTTAGAAATAGCCTATAAAAAAGCAAAAAGGTACAATGCAGATATAGTCACATATAATTTTTCTCATACTAAACCAGGTTCAAAAAAAAACAAACGTTGTAGAAAAGATTTTAACAAAATAAAAAATAATAAAATAAAACTAATAAAAAATTTTTTATCAGGTGAGATAGATGGATCAATTATTTTTTCACTAATAAGAAAAAAAATTTTAGAAAAAAATAATATTACTTTTCCAAATATTTTACATGAGGATATTCCAGTAATATTTAAGGCATATTACTTTTCAAAGAAAACAATTAAAATAAACAATATATTGTATTATAAGGTTTATAGAAAAAACTCGATCGTTAATAAATTAAATAAAAAACGGATTAAAGATATTTTTAATTCTTACAGAATCTTATTTAATTTTTTAAAAAAAAAAGAAAAATCAAAAATAAAAGAATTTTTTCCATACTATATAAAAGGAATAACAGGTATAATAGGTGGACTAATAAAATTAAATATATTTTTTAATAAAAAAAGTATTTTAAAAAGAAAAGAAATTTATAGATATATTTTTAATAATATAAAAAAAGATATTCACAACGTACACTTACCTAATAAAACATATAAAGATAAAATTTCGAAAATATTTTATAATATTTATAGCAAACCAAAAAAGAAAAAGAGTAATTTAGTTTTCTTTGAGAAAGAAATTTCAAAAATTAATTAAAATCGTGTTTTATTCTAGAACATTTATATTTGCAGAGTTAAATTATTCTTTATTTGTATTAGCTATGTTTTTTAAACTTTTAGGTCAAAAAGTTTACTTTATTAATTTACCTAAAATTTTTCGTAACAAAAAAAGTATAAATTTTTTAAAGTTAATTGGTTTAAATTGGTTAAATTTTCAAGAATATCGCATTCAAGAAGCAGCTAGTATTGGAAAAGACGCTATGCTGCTTCAAAAAGATTTAAGTAGTTACATAGATAAAATTAATATTGCTAATTATTTTACAGAAATACTTTTGAAAAAAGGATGTCATAAAAATGATTTAAAATCCTTCGCTTTAAGTAAGACTGGTATTTTTTGTAGAGATTTTTGCACATTGATAAGCTTTATTGATTATTTAAAAAAAGATGAAAAAAATAAATTTATTATTATTGGACAATTTCCTCACATATTAAAAAAAGTATTTAATAATAAAATAAAAGGGAAAGCTAAATTATTTAATATAATTTCTTTTGGATATATTTTGATTGTTTTCAGAGATATGTTTATAAAAATTTTATTAAGTATTTCAAAAAAATTTAATAAAAAAGTTATTTTTACAGAAAATAAAAGTATAGATTTAAAAAAATTTAAAACTATTTTTTTTCCACACCAGGGAATTTATTATGGTAGCATGTATAAAAAAGATCATTTTTATTCAAAAGAAATTAATTCTAATTTTTATCACAGCAATATTCTTCATATATCCTCAGGAAATATAATAAACAACAGTTTAACTAAAGAATTTTATAAAAAAAACAACATTACTGAAATTGACTTCAATTCTTTAGGTAAAATTTCTTTAAAAGAAGTTATTTTAGAAAGTTTAAAAATTATACCTAGATTTTACTTTTTTTCAAAAGACAATTTTCAAACCATAATTTTTTTTATGGGCTTGTGGTTTTCAATAAAACAATCATTACTTCGACTAGATTCTTTACCTAATGCTCAGTCTGCAATTTTTGGTTATGATTTATTATCTCCAAGAGATATAGCTATTGCATGCGAAATTAAAAAAATTAAAACTGTTTCAACACAAGAGAGATATCTATCAGTGTGGGAGAGCGATTCTTTTTTCATACTTGATCACTACCTGACTATAAATAAAAAAGCAGAAGAACAAATTTCTACCGAACATCTTGGCTCAATAAAAAAGATGAAATCAATAGGTCCTATTAGAAGTGATTTAATAATAAATGATACAGATAAGAAAAAAAATATAAGCAATAGCGTTGTTTTAGTTTTAGACTCTCATTCTCATATTAATTATTATCAGAATGGGCTACGAAAATTTGCAAACTGGTATGATAATTACCTTTTTTACCAGGATATTTTAGAATTATCTAAAAAAAATAAAAATGTTAATTTTATAATTAAAGGAAAAAATTATAATTTTATGGATATCTCATATTTTTCAAATATAAAAAAACTTATTAATGAGTCTTCTAATATTGAAGTTTTTAAAAGTAGTAACCAAAATAACTCTGCTTACAGTTTAATAGAAAAATCAGTTTTAACAATTTCAAGACACACCTCAATTGTAGATGAAATTTTATTTAAAAAATTACCTTTAATAATATATGATTCTGCAGGATATCCATCTACATTTTTTAATTATGGAAAAAGTCTAGTTGTTAAAAATTATAACCAACTAGAGGAAAAGTTTAATTTATGGAAAAAAGATCCCTTTACTTTTCAAAAAAATATTTTAAATGAAACAAATCAATATTTACACACTCATAAACCAGATGATAAGGTTTATGATTTTTTACATGATTATTTAAAAAAAGAATTTAAATATTATTCCTAAAATAGTACTTATTAGATTTATTGACCAAATATTATGAAAAAAAAAGTTAATAGTATTAATAAATTTTTAATTGATTTACTCGAGGAAAAAGGTCCTGTTCCTAAAAAAAATATATTACAGTATCGTTACCTTGATAATTCCCATATTGATTCTCTTGGAATTTTAGGTTTTGTAAACAAAATAGAAAATAAATTCAAAATTAAGCTTAGCACTAAAGACACTAATTCTGACGAATTTCGATATATTGGGGGTTTATCGAAAATAATTAGAAAAAAAATAACTTAATTTTATTAATTTATTAGATTAAGATACGTCGTATATTTAAAATTAAAAATATGAAAAAATTGAAAATTTTTTTAGCAGACTTAACTCATACGTATAAAGCTGTATCAAATCCATTTATGCCATATGGCGTTGGATTGATAGCCAGTTATGCAAAAAAAATTTTTGGAGATAAAATTGAAGTTAAAATATTCAAATATCCAGACAAATTATATGAAGCTATAAAAAATGAACATTGCGATATTTTAGGATGTAGTACTTATGTATGGAACAGCAATTTGTCTCATTGGGCCTGCAGAGCTATGAAAAAAAAGAATCCAAATACTATTACAGTTTTGGGTGGACCAGACTTTGCGAAAGATCATGACCAAAAGTTTGAGTATTTAAAAAAAAATGATTATGTAGATATAAGAGTATTACTTGAAGGTGAGGTAGCTTTTTCAAATATAATAAAGTTAGTTTTAGAAAATGGAATAGAAAATAAATCAAAAATATTAAATGATAAAATTGAAGGATGTGTATATTTAAATAGCAAAGATAATAAATTAGTTGAAGGTCAGTTGGGAAGAATTCAATTGTTAGATACAATTCCTTCGCCATACACAACAGGATTATTAGATGAATTTTTTGATGGAAAACTTATTCCGGTAATTCAAACTACAAGAGGATGTCCATTTAGTTGTAATTTCTGCGTTGAATCAGATAGTTATTATTCAAAGATAAAAAGTTTTCAAACTCAGTATGCAGTCGATGAACTTGAATATATTGGTGATAAAGTATCTAAGACACCCGCAATAACAACATTGCAAATCGCGGACTCAAACTACGGAATGTATAAAAGGGATAAATTAATATCTGAAAAAATATTAGAATTACAAAAAAATTATAATTGGCCGCAAGGAATTTTAGTTTCTACAGGAAAACACTTTGGTAACGTAATTGAAACAACTGAAATGTTGATGGATACTTTTGATTTTTCGATGTCCGTTCAATCAATGGACCACGATGTTCTTAAGGTCATAGGAAGAAAAAACATATCACCAGAAAAATATAAAGAAGCTGGTGAGATGTTAAGGAAAAAAGGAAGAAGCACACTATCTGAAACTATAGTTCCTTTACCTAAAGAAACACTTGAAAGTTTTTTCAAAGGCATGATGGAATTAATGGATTGGAAAGTTTCAAGAATTATTACAAATACTGTAATGTTTCTTCATGGCACAATTTATAAAGATAAAAAATATATTGAGGAATTTAATTACAAAACTAAATTTAGGCTTTTACCAGCTCAGTTTGGTATTTACGGAGGAGAAAAAATTTTAGAATTTGAAGAAGTTGGCGTATCAACAAAGTCTATGAATTTTGAAGAATATCTTGAAACTAGAAAATTCTCATTTTTAGTAGAAATGCTTTATAATAGTAAAATATTTAGAGAAATAGAATATTTTTTAGAAGATTATAAACTTAAATATAATAAATTTGTTTTATTTACATATAAACAGTTAAAAAAATCACATCCAAATATCCAAGAAGTAATTGGTTCATTAATTAATGAATCTGTAGAAGAATTAAAGGAAGATGAAAAATCTTTAATAAAATATTATAGCAAAGATGAAAATTTTGAAAAAGTAATGTGTGGTAAAGAAGGAGGAAATGTTAAGTATAATCATAAAGCAATGTTGCTTTCAACTCATCTTAATGTTTGGCTGGATTTTGTCTTTGATAGTTTGAGAAATTTTTTAGAAATAAACAATATTAAAATAGACGAATCTTTTAGTGAAGTTACTAAATTTACTAAATGTAAATTTGATGGAGTATTAGATTTAAATAGAACAAACATACAGATTAATAATTCTTTCAATTATGATATAATTAATTGGCTTAACCAAGAAAACAGAATTAAACCACTTAGAGAGTTTAAAAATAAAGATAAAATTAAAATGAGATTTGCTTACAACAAAAATCAAAAAATTGAAAGAGATTCACTTTTTAGTGAATTAAAAGACATGGATGCCTTTAGTGTTAGGACTGTTTTAGAAAGAATAAGACCACAGCATAAGCTTTACAGAAAGTACGAAGTAGTAAAAGATAATATTTCGGCTACTTAAATATTTTTTTCAATTTTTAATTAATATAAATATTTTTATAATGAAAAATTTAAACTTTAGAAAAAAAAGTATTGGCAAAGATATTCACTCCTTGGCAAAAGTATTATGGCCTATTAACAGAAGTATAACTGGTAATGGTGTTCGAAAAACCTTAAAAATTTTAAAAACTATTTGTAATAAAATTTCAATTAAAGAAGTTAAATCTGGAAAAAAAGTTTTTGATTGGACTGTACCAGATGAATGGAATATTAGAGAAGCGTGGATCAAAGAATCTAATGGAAAAAAAGTTGTAGATTTTTCAAAAAATAATTTACATGTTATGGGTTACTCAAAACCTATTAATAAAAAGCTCAGCTTAAGAGAATTAACAAAACACCTATATTCATTACAAAAGCAACCAAAAGCTATTCCATATGTAACTTCATACTATAAAAGAAGATGGGGTTTTTGTCTTAGTTATAATTTAAAAAAAAAATTGAAAAATGGAATTTATAAAGTTTTTATAGATTCTAAGTTAAGCAAAGGTCATTTGACTTATGGAGAAATTATATTGCCAGGAAAAATTAAAAAAGAAATTTTTATATCAACAAATATTTGTCATCCATCTTTAGCAAATAACGAATTATCAGGTCCAGCAGTTACAGTTTATTTAGCAAAATGGCTGCAGTCACTACAAAAGAGAAAATTTACCTACAGAATAGTTTTTGTTCCTGAAACAATTGGATCAATTACATACTTAAGTAAAAATTATAAAAAGATGAAAAAAAATATTTATGCTGGATTCAATATTTGTTGTGTTGGAGACAATAGAAGTTATTCTTACCTTCCTTCAAGAAGATCAGATAGTATTTCTGATAAAATAGCAAAACATGTGCTTAAATGGACAGATAAAAATTATAAAGCTTATAACTGGTCAGACAGAGGAAGTGATGAAAGACAATATTGTTCACCCGGAATTAATTTGCCAATCGCATCAATAATGAGAACAAAGTATGGAGAGTATCCAGAGTACCACACGTCATTAGATAATTTAAAAAATGTAGTAACTCCTGAGGGACTTCAAGGAGGATATAATGTTTTAAGAAAATCACTTGAAGCGTTAGAAAATAATTGCTTTCCAGAAACAAATATGCTGTGTGAGCCACAATTAAGCAAAAGAAATCTTTATCCAACAATAAGTATAAAAAATAGTACTAAAAATCTAAGATTAATGATGGATTTGATTTCTTACTCTGATGGAAATAATTCATTACTTGATATAGCAAACAAAATTAATGTGCCTATCTGGTCTCTATATTCCTTATTAAATATTTTAAAAGAAAAAAAAATAATCAAAATAAAAAAATTTTATTAAAAAAAATATTATATTTGTTCTTTTAATATTGGAGATTGTATTTTAAATCTTTCAAATATAGTTTTTAAAACAAAAACAAATAAAAGTGTTGATATTAAAGTATTTTTGAAAAATGGGATTGCGGCTATATAACATTCAATTAAACCTTGAAGATTTGAGGAGTAGTAGTCTGTTAAAAACCAAACACCAAGATTACTTATTATAAAAAAAGCCAAAGAAGATGTAACGCTAGATAAAATTAAGCTAGTAACTTTTAATTTATTTAGAGATTTACCAATTATAACTGAAAATAAGAGGGCTACATAAGTAAAAATTATTAAATTATGAAATCCAATAATTACGTCACCTAAAATCATTGAAAATATTAATATAGAATATCCATATAATATATTTTTGAAGTAGTAACCACATAAAATACCAACCGCAATTATTGGAGTAAAGTTCCAAGGGTGATCAATTAATCTTGATTGTGTAATTAAAAAAATACCCAGTAAAAAAACAGCTGTTTTAGTATTTTTGTCTGTAATCATAATTATTATTTTTTATTTTTACTGGTTAATTTTGTTCAATGTATACTATTTTGATAAAAATATACAAGATATAACTATATCAATTATTTAATAG
>MDSV01243345.1_pt1 | contig 25639 bp, 23 predicted proteins | sample 810851 | NCBI WGS metagenome assembly MDSV01 (sample SAMN05326640, study PRJNA326480) | marine metagenome | isolation source: seawater | place: Atlantic Ocean: North East | collected 2012
ATCAATATACTATTTTGAACAATACGGTTAGCATCATGTTCAAGGGATGTCTTGACAAGGCATTGTCATGGGGGAAGAATCTCAAAGCAAGGTTCGCATAACAGTTAACTCTTGGTCAGGAGAGGTAGAACACGAAGGTTACCTATTACATCCAGTAAAAAAGGGTTATATCACATTAAAATTAGTAAATGGATACAATATTAGTTTTCCTGAAGAATCCATAATTAGTAAATCTATTTTAGAAACCATAGCTATTTCCAAATCAAAGCCAAAAGAAGCCATTCAAGATTCAGAATTACCAAAAGTAACTATTATTCATACAGGGGGAACTATTGCATCTAAAGTAGATTATACGACAGGAGCGGTTGTTGCAAGATTAGATCCTGATGAATTATTAGAAGCCAATCCAGAACTTAGTACTCAAGCCTCTATTTCAGTAACTAGACTCGGAAATATGTGGTCAGATGACATGAGACCTCAACATTGGAATTCTATTTTAGAAGCATGTAATGAAGCATTCGAATCAGGTGCTGTTGGTGTTGTGGTATGTCATGGAACAGACTCTATGCATTTCTCCTCTTCTGCCGTTGCTTTCGGTTGGGCTGGTGAAGGAGGCATACCTCCTGGAAGAATTGCATTTACTGGATCTCAACGTTCAAGCGATAGAGGGTCAAGTGATTCTAGTGAAAATCTAATTGCAGCTGTACATTGGGCTGCTTATGGTCCAAAAGTAAATGGAGACTTAGGAGATTCTACTGTAATAATCATGCACGATACTACTGAAGATGGTACTTGTGCGGTATTGCCAGGAGTAGGTGTAAGAAAAATGCATACAAGTAAAAGAGATGCATTTAAACCAATAAATAATCAAAAATTAGCACTAATAGACATAGAACGAGAAAATGTAAACATTAGAATTGAAGGTGATTGGCCTACATCAAACAGGAACATAAACAAAACTCCTACAATGTTTAATTGTGATCTTAAATTTACTCACATTATGTCAAATGCTCATTTACAACCAGAACTTATAAATTTTGTAAAAGAAAAAGGGCATGCAGGAATAATAATTCATGGCATGGGATTAGGACATTTACCAATAGAAGACCCTCTAGGGAATTCTCCTGAAAATCTAACACTTGCCAAGTCAATAAAAGATTATATTGATTCAGGAGGGATAGCGCTAATGGTGGGCCAATGTATCAATGGACCCATAAACTTAGACGTTTATTCCAAAGGTAGAAATCAACAAGAGTTGGGTATTATTGGTCATCAATGTACCACTCCTCCAGATACTGCGTCTGTAAAATTGCATTGGGTTCTTTCCAACAAACCAAATAATGTTGAATCATTAATTTCAAGTAACTTATGTGGTGAAAACCAACAGACTTTAGATTTTTAATTTTTCAATTGGAAAATTACTTTTTCAATTGAAAGTTTTATGATTTTTCGACCCGTTGATTTCATGGTCTGTCTGTGTACTGACACAACTAATGGAACCGAATAATGAAGCTCTGGAGGATCTTGATTTGATTCGTTCCATCAGTCATAGTGGAGGACATCCCCATGATGTTGATAGATTAAGACAAACTGGAAGATTAACTGCAAGAGAAAGGATAAAAAAATTATTAGATCCTGATTCCTTTGTAGAATTTGAAGCATTCATCACACATAGGAATTCTGATTTTAATCTACATTTACACCAACACCCAGGAGATGGAGTTGTTGCAGGGCATGGAACTTTAGATGGTAGGCCGGTACATTGTTTCGCTCAAGATTTTGGGGTTTTTGGAGGAAGCATGGGAGAAATGCATGCAGCAAAAATCACTAGGACGATTGAAATGGCAGAACGTTCGAGAACACCGATTATTGGAATTTGGGATGGCGGAGGACAAAGAGCGCATGATGGAGTTTGTTCTCTTGCTGCTACTGGAGTATTAATGGATTATTTAGTACAATGCAGTGGAAAAATCCCAATATTTAGTTTGATTCTTGGTCCTGTAGTGGGTGCTTCAGCGTTGTGTGCTGGGATTTCAGATTTTACAATAATGTCAAGTCAACATGGCCAATTATTCCTTTCAAGCCCACTTGTGACTCCTGAAATTGTTTCAGGAGAACAAAAAACGAAAGATGTGGGGGATGCTCAAGTTCATTCAAGTAGATCAGGAGTAGCATGCTTAGTTGCTGATGATGAAGATGATGCAATTGAAATGGTTTCTGAATTAATTGGGTTTTTACCAGATCATTGTTTGGCTGATCCTCCATATGCATTTAGTGGTGATGAAAGAATGCTATTACCAGAATTAAATGATTTAATCCCAGATAACCCAAACAAACCATACGACATGAGGGAAGTGATAACTCCAATTGTTGACGATGAATATTTTGTAGAGTTATTCGAGCAATATGCTGAAAATATTCTGATAGGTTTTGCACGCATTGGAGGATTTCCAGTAGGAATTATTGCAAATCAACCAAAAGTACTGGCTGGCTGTCTAGATATTGACGCTTCAGTAAAAGCAGCTAGATTCATAAGGACTTGTGATGCATTTAACATTCCTCTAGTTACATTTGAAGATGTTCCTGGTTTCCTTCCAGGCGTTGTACAAGAATGGGGAGGAATCATCAGGCATGGTGCTAAACTTCTTTATGCTTATGCAGAGGCAACTGTGCCAAAACTAACCATAGTGACTAGGAAGGCGTATGGAGGTGCGTATTTAGCAATGTCATGCAAACATTTACGCTCTGATTTGAATATTGCATGGCCTACTGCAGAATTAGCAGTCATGGGTGCTGAAGGTGCTGTTAATATCATACATAGAAGAGAAATTGGAGCAGCAAATGAAGAAGATAAAGAAGCGGTTCGTTTAGAATTGGTTGAAAGATATAAACAAAAATTTGGAGATCCTTATGTCGCTGCAAGAAATGGTTGGCTTGATGATGTAATTGAACCAGAAATTACACGTAAACGTCTCATTGACTCTTTAGAATTACTCAACTCAAAGCAAGAGTGGAGTCCGTCTAAAAAGCATGGAAATATTCCACTTTAAACATTAAATTGGAATGAATTCATTCCATTATTTTTGTAGATTTGAGGCATTTCTCCAGTTTTAGCGAATACGTATAGTGCGGAAATAGATACGGTATTAGCTGCAGTAACCCACATCAAAGTTAATGCTACTCCGAGAACACCTACTATAATTCCAGGAAGCACACCGATCCCCATGCCAATTACAAATCCTATTAATGCTGACAATATTATGAAACAAAAACCAATAAATTCAATCCCAAGTCCCGAAGCAATATTTGTTCCAAATGTCTTCATCATCATTTCTTTACCCTCTCTCATTGAATCTCTAATCGATCTTCCTTCAATTACCATTAAAGGAATCATAAAGAAGGTCATAATCCACCATGCTACTTCAAACATCCATGTAAGAATCATAAATAAAATTTGTAATCCTGGATTTTTAACTTCTCTAGCGTTTGTATTTCTTATTAATTTCAAAACTAGTCCAACTGTTCCAGAAATCATGCCCCATATTACAATCAAATGTATTTTTGAAAATGCCTTACTTACTCCGTAAACAAATGTAGGGTCTCCTCCACTTAATCTCATATGAGAATTGGCTACGATTGCTGAATTCCAAAAAACTACAATAATACTAAGCAACATATAGAATGAAAAATACCAAGCCATTCCAGCATTAGTTAATCCAACTACAACTTCTTCATCTGTTGTAGCATCTATTCCCAACATTACTGCCCAATCCATTTGTAGAATAAATGGAGCATTCATGGCTGAAAGTGTTGCTAAAGACATTACTCCCATCAATAAAACATATACTAAAATTTCAGGATCTGCTTTAACTACACTAAAACTTAACTTACTCAATTTCCAACCTCTTCCTATCGCTGCGAAAAAACCCATGCCCCTCGCTAAAACAAGATTGTTATTAAAATTAACATTCAAAACATACTAATTCCAGAGGATTCAAGTGAAATTAATCTTTTGAAAAGTAAATCAATACTAGGTAATTTTTCTGCGTTTTCTGGTGAAAATAATATTGCCCAAGCTAAAAGATGTTGTGCTATCAACATCCAACGACCATCAATATTATTCTTGAAAGCGTTTACCTTGGAATTATATTTAGGCGTGAGTGTTAAGTAATCTGAATCTGAAGAACTGTCAAAATCAAGAAATAAATTTGGTTCTAATTCCGAATTACACCTAGTTAACAAATATTCTGGCAAACTTCTTCGTCCATTTACTGCCTTGATTTTCCCACCCTTAGAAAGCCATGCTTCTGCTGTTGCTATGGCAGTAGAACCACCACCTTTCAAACACAATACGGGTTTAGAATTAAAATTAAGTCCGAAATGTTCTGCTACTAAAATAACTGCATATCCATCCGTCATTGAATATCTCAAGCCCCTCTCATCTATTGTATAGCAATTCAGAGTATTTTCTCCAAACTGGTGTTTCAGAGGTGAGGTAATTGAACCCCATTTGATTATCCCATTGAAATCAAAATCTTTTGTAATTACCTTTATTTCAGGGATTTCTCGGCAACCGAAAAATTCACCTTTAATACTCTGTGTTATTTCTCTCACTGTCTCTTTAAATTTTTCAGACGGTTTTGAAACCTCATTACAATTGATTACTTCGTCAATGTATTCTGATGCTATTTTTCCTAATGAAAAATATTGAAGGCCCAAATGCTCATGGACTAAAGCAAATAAATATGGCGACAAGGAATGTTCTATTGGATAACCGCCAACAGTGCACCTTTTTACCTCCCGCATGGCATACCTGAGAAGGCCCTCAAATGAAACTATAACTGTATTTAGAACATCAATCATTGAATACCTATACTTTGCGGGGAGGTCATGAAGAGTGATTTAGACATCGCCAGAGAAGCGAAATTAGTACCAATTCAAGACATTGCTTGGAAAATGGGTTTTGATGCTGAGGAGATTGTCCAATACGGGGGGGAGATTGCAAAAATAAAATGGAGTGCATTGAAGAAACGTGTAGATGGTCCAAAAGGATTCCTTGTACTGGTAACAAGCGTAAATCCTACTCCTTTTGGTGAAGGAAAAACAGTTACTACAATTGGATTAACTCAGGCATTAAATAGAATTGGTAAAAATGCTTGCTGTGTAATAAGAGAACCATCAATGGGGCCTGTTTTCGGTATCAAAGGAGGTGCTGCAGGAGGCGGATACTCCCAAGTTCTACCAATGGAAGAGATAAACTTACACTTTACAGGAGATCTTCATGCAGTCACATCTACCCACAATTTATTATCTTCTTTAATCGATAATCATATCAAACACGGAAATGAATTAGATATTGATTCAAGTAGGATTTCTTGGCCAAGAGTTTTGGATTTAAATGACAGAGCAATGAGGCAAGTTGCAATTGGATTAGGTGGACCTGCAAATGGAAATGTAAGGGAAGAAAGGTTCGACATTACTGCTGCTTCTGAAATCATGGCAATTTTGGCATTATCTTCCGATTATGCAGATCTAAAGAAAAGATTAGGAGGGATTGTCATTGGACAAAGAAAGAATGGTTTTCCAGTTTTAGCCTCTGACCTTCAAGCAGATGGAGCCATGGCATTACTTCTAAGAGATGCTTTGATGCCTAATCTTGTTCAAACTATTGAAGGTGACCCTGCTTTCATACACTGTGGACCATTTGCAAACATAGCACATGGAAATTCTAGTATCATAGCAGATAAACTCGCTTTGAGATGTACTGATTATGTAATCACAGAAGCTGGTTTTGGATCAGACATGGGTGCTGAAAAATTTATGCACATAAAAACTCCTGCAAGTGGCAATCCTCCAGATTGCGTCGTAGTTAATGTCACTGTAAGATCTATGAAATTACACGGTGGTGCTTTTGGAAAATCTGCATCAAAGAGACCTTCTCCAGAACTTGTAAGGAAAAAGGATGTAGAAGCAGTAATTTCTGGTGCTGAAACAAATCTTACAAAGCATATCAAAAATATGCTGATGTTTGATATTCCAGTGATTGTAAGTATCAATAGATTTTATACTGATCATGATGACGAAGTTGAAGCACTAATTAAAGTTGCAGAAAAAGCAGGTGCAAGTTCATGTGTTGAAACAAACGTACATGCTGATGGAGGAAATGGAGGAGCAGCATTAGCAGAAGCAGTTGTTGTAAATTGTCAAACACATATGGCTGCAGGAAGGCCATTTACGCCACTGTTCAATAATGATATGCCCGTAATTGAAAAAGCATTAAGAATTGCAACTAGAATATATGGTGCTGAGGGAATTAACCTATATCCAAAAGCACACAGAGACCTCGAACAAATACAAAAATGGGGATATGGGCATTTACCCATTTGCATGGCAAAAACACAGTATTCACTAAGTCACGATGCTGGGTTACTAGGCTCACCAAATGGCTTTGAGGTTCCTATAAGAGAACTAAGATTAAATTCCGGAGCAGGATTTATTGTAGCTATTCTTGGAAATATAATGACAATGCCAGGACTACCAAAAATACCTGCAGCCACAAATATGACTATTGATGAGGATGGGGAATTAAAAGGAATGTTTAGTTGAGACGGTAAAATGAAAATCATCAAACGTGGACCTGATTTTATAAAATTCCGTATCTCATCGGAAGATGACCTTTGGACTACTGCAAAATTATGCAATAAAGGTCGCAAAATCGGAATGCTAGGTGAAAGAAGAGACCAAACTACTGCTGGAGAAGAAGGTGGCAGGGCTAAATCAGCAGTAAGAAAAAAAATATGGATTGAATTAATTATTGAACATACAGAATTTCAAACATTTAGTGATACTTTAAGAGTACATGGAATAATTAATGAAGCCGCATTTGATAAAGGTAGCCACCATACCCACGTTGTTCAAATTGGTGATGAAATTAAACTTTCAATAGATGGTGTCTGGCCTACTGAAGATATTCAATTAATTAATTCCGCAAAAAAACATTCATCATCTAGTAAAGTTGCAATAATAGTTGCAGAATTAGATGAAATCATACTTTTTGAAGTAACAATGCATGGATTAAGAGATATTGCAACATTTACTATGCGTGGTGGTGGAAAATATACTGGAAATTCTGAATCATCAAGCGGTATTCAGAGAGGTTTTATGAAAAAGGTAGCAAGTGACATAAATATACAACTAAATAAAAACATTCCAATAATTATTTGTGGACCAGGAATGGCAAGAGAAAGATTACAAGAAATGTTTGATTCTATTGATTCAGGTAGAACAATTCGCAATATTGCCACCAGCATGGGAGGTCGTGCTTCTGCAAATGAAATTTTGAAAGAAGGGCTCGCCTTAGATTTATTAAAAGACCATTCAATTATTAAAGAAATAGAATATTTAGAAGATGCATTTACTAGAATTGCCAAACAAGGTGCTGTTGCATATGGTAAAAATCAATTAAATCAAGCAATGGATGAAGGAGCCATTGAAAAATTATTAATTTTGGCAGAATTATTACGTGATGAAAATTCTAAAATAAATGACGAAAATTGGTCTAAATGGTGTAAAAAATTAGAAATTTGTGGTGGTGAAATGATTCAATGCAGCTCAGATCATGACTACGGAATGCAATTAGAAAGCATGGGTGGAGCAATAGCATTGTTACGGTATATTCTTTGAAGTATTAGTGCCAGAAGGTAACGGGGGAGAAGCGTGTTTTCACTAGTTTCAACGGTCACGATTGACGATTTCGTACCAATTATTGGAAGTTTGGCAATTGTAATCTTACTTTGGAGATTTGTTATTCCTCATGGTTTACGTGGGCTGAGAGTTGCATTTCAAAGAGAAGAAAATGTCTACGAGATACATATTTTGACAAAAAATACCGCTGATGCAAGAGAATTATTACAAGATTCAAGAGTACGTTTTGGAATTCAAAGTTACCTCTGGTCTCTTACTGGTGTGGCAATATTACTAATGGAATTTTTAATTACATATTCACAAGGCACTCAAGAATTAAATCAATGGGTATTATTTGTAGCCATCACATTGATTTCTATACCTGCTGTAATCTCAATCTTATCATCCTTAGATGCCCAATTAAAGGTTAAATTAAGAAATAGAAGGGCAGATTTAGAATTAAAAGGTATTTCAACAAGAATTATTAAAATGTCACTCCTTGGTATTATTTGGATTGGTTTAATATTTGTTTTTAGGCTGACTATGAGAGACTTTGTAATCACAGATAATAGTAGTAGGTTAAATTCTGCGACTATCTTTTTTGCATTTTTACCAGCAATTATTGCATATGGGAGAGTTCTAGGATCATCATGGAATCTACTTGTAAAAAATAAAATGTTACACGCTAGAGGAAAACCAACTGACATAAATCCAGAAAAACCCTCACGTAGAGGACGTGTGTTGTCTACAATTGTTTTAATTACTGCCGTTACCATGCCAATTACTGCATTAAACACACTTCTTTCTCTTTTTGCAACCTTTTTGATTCCTGAAAAATTTAAACATAGTGATAGTGTATTTCGATTTGGTGACATAGTTGAACAAGGAACTATAATGGAAGAAGGAGGATTACTGGGTTTTTATGCAATCGAATTATTCAGTAAAATTGAAACTGATTTTATTCGTAAACCATTAGTAAGTGCTGTACTATTATTCTTAATACTAAATATTGCTGTTGTTGGTATTGCTTTTGTTTTTGAAGTTGCAAGAACGATGTTTCTAGCTGTAACTCACATATCAGGAAGAGCAGGGATAAAATTGGCAGATAACAAGTTAATTAGAACAGAAAAAGCACAACAGGCAGATATCCTTAGTTTTTGTTTCAGTGGTTTTGCTGGCCAATCAATGTTTTTATTAGCATTAGCAATGATGACTTTTTGGGATTCTGCATTCTTACCTCAAGGCGAATCATGCGGATATCTTGAAAATAATATTTGTACAATCGCCACCAAAAACATGCTTGAAGAATTAACATGGATGATGGCTTCAGCAGGTCAAGTAATTTTCCTATTTGTGTGGCTATTATCTATTGGCAAACTCAAAAAATTAAATGCAATGAAATTCGATGCAGTTGATTTATCCAAACGTTCAGAGCTTGAAACATTAAAAACGAAAATTAGAGTTAGAGAGGTAAAGGTAATTGATTTGGTCAGAAAAGAAAGATATACTGAGGCATTCGAAAGATATGAAGATCTTCTTGAAAAGAAAGATAATCAAACACTTCTAGCAAAACTAAGATCTGAAATAACACTATCAATGATTTCAGGTCATTGGGAGTCTACAGAGAATTTATCAGATAAATTACTAGCTCTTGAAGGCGGAAAAGATGACTTTGCAAGATTAGCATTAATTGCTGCTAATTTAGCAACTAGAGATTACAAAGAAGCAAGACATCACCTAAATGCTGTTGCTGAACAATCACAAGAAAGGTTGATTTTGAATTGGATTGGTTCATTACTATCCCCTAATGAAATAAAATTTGACATGAATAATATTCACCACATTCAAGTAAGTAGTGCCATTAAAGGCAATATTGAATTATTAAAATGGTATATTGAAAGAACTCCTATGCCTAGGATTACTGGACCTAAAACAAATACCCCCATCTCTCGTAAAATTTTATTGAGAGATATTGCATTATTAAGAATTGAAAATCGTAGTGAAGATGCATTAGATATGCTAGAAATGTGGATCGAAGAAAATATTCAAGATGAATATTGGCCTGCTGGATATGTAGCAAAAGCATTGTTAGAACTTGATTGCGGATTACATTTTTCTGCAGAAGAAACTATTGACAAAGTGTACAATCAAGAGCCAAGACATCCGATGGTTAGGGCGACAATAGAACTTATGATGAATATGAATGACATATCAAAAAGTTGGCATTTAGAGCCAAATAGTGCAATTGATTGGCCTAGCATCTATGGGAATGTTGATTCGAAAGAATGGAATGATGAATGGATTAAAACATATACAGTACAACCAATATTATCCAATAATATTGATATTTCTGGAGTTGCTCAATCAATTTCATCTAATATTTGGGTCGCGAATAAATCAATGAGAGAAGCAAATATTGATTTGTCAAAAATAAATATAAAAAACCTACATAAAAAGAAACTAATTCCTACTAGAAATGAAAGACCAATAGGAAATCATCTATTATTAACAGGATTAGTTGGAACAGTTAGTGGAATACCGTTAGACTTTGGATTTACCAATGATTTGAATACTTCAAATAACTCACTTAACTCCTTTTTAGAATACAGTTAGGGTGTAATTATGAAAGTAAAAGCAAGTGCACCAGTACGTATCGATTTAGCTGGAGGATGGAGTGACGTTACCTATTTCACCAAGAAATTTACAGGTTCTGTAGTCAACATAGCAATAAACAAGAGAGCATATGCTGAATTAAGTATAGATAATGAAGGTCACCTGAAAGTGAGTTATGATTGTGAAGTACCTGTAGGAACGGGTTTAGGAACCTCTAGTGCAATAAATGTAGCACTACTTTCTTGTATAAATCATAGTAATTTTTCACCTGAGAAATCTGCTGAAATGGCACATAAATTTGAAATTATCTTAGGTGGGCCAGTTGGAAGGCAAGATCAATGGGCTAGTGCATACGGTGGTGCACAGCATCTAAAATTCAATGATGAGGATGTTGAGATTATGCCATTTAAACCAATGCCAAGTGCTATTGAATGGTTAGAAAAACATCTTATCATCGCACATAGTAGAATTGCCCATAAATCTGGACAAGTACATTCTCCAATATGGGAAAAATTCAATCTAGGAGATTCTCAAATCATTGAAGCCATCACAAAATTAAAAGATTTAGCAGACGATATGGCAAAGGCATTAGAATCCGATCAAAGAGATTCTATTAGCGACATTCTTAATCATGTGACTCTTACAACCGATAAATTATCTCCCTCAATTAATGATCCTGTTAGAATTGTTTGTGATTCATTGAAAGGAAAGGATGTGATTAGCGCTTGGAAAGTCATGGGAGCTGGAGGAGGAGGTGCCGTTGCATTGTTATCAAAAAAAGGAAAAGTTAATGAAACAAAAAAAGTATGTGAAAACGCAGGATGGATGATAATCGATTGGTCCATTGACAAAAATGGAGTTTTAATTGAAAAATAAGGTGTATCACATGTCAAATGTAATAATCTCAGATGCAAACTCTACAGATGTAGATTTTCTCATTTATTCCTCAGATTATTGCCCCTATTGTGTCGCTGCAAAAAGATATTTACAAGGCCATAATTTTACATTTTTAGAAATAGATTTGAGCCTTGAAACCGAAAAGAGGAATAAAATTATCCAAGAAACGGGACATAAAACTGTACCTGTTATTTTTGATTTGAGAGGAGATTCACCTGTATTCATTGGAGGATTTGATGATCTTCAATCATCTGGTGTTGTTTGAATAAATATTGTATACAAAGTCAACGATATCATTATGGTATTCTAAAGGTATCATATGCCCTTTTTCATGTTTAATTTTTGTTACTTCCCATCCTTCTTCTTCAAAGATTTTTACTAATTCAATTGCTTCTTCAAATTTTATTAAGTTATCACCAGTACCATGCATCCACAACACAGGTACTGGTTTTAATTTAGTTAGTGCTTCCCTTAATTTATTTTCTTCAATAGATCTAGTTCCCAATAATATTAAACCAGAAATTCTTGATGATATCTCACTTAACAACATTATTTGTGCCATTGCAGCACCTTGACTAAAACCACCAACAATTACATCTCCATCATTTGGTAATTTCTCAATTAAATAAGAAATAGATTTTTGTACTTCTCTAAGTAATTTGTCTGTGACTTTAATTTTATTATTTTTATTTTTATGATGTCCGAAGGAATAATTCCACCAACAAAAACCTCTTTCTTCATGCTTAAATGTACCATTAGGGACTACTAAATTACAACCGTCTGGATTAATTTTTTTCGCAAATTGTTCAATCATTTTAGAAGTTCCTGTAAGTCCATGCAACATCAAAAGTGTTTGTTGCATACCTACACCTATAAATTCCAAGACCTTTCTAATCCACCAACTACAATCACATGTATTCTTGAATTAGCACCACTACAAGTTACTGTCAATGAATACTCCCCCGATTGTGAAGGGATAACTGAAATAGAACCTTTTTCAGAAGTTCCTGCATTCCATGTTTCTACTTTTGGACTTATTCCTCTATGATCTTTTATCGAAAAAGAACCATGTGATGCTGCAGAACCTGCTATTTCAACATCTAAATATATGTATAAATGATCAAAATTACCATCAGTAGGATGTCCATTATTTAGAAATGTTGAATCATATGTTTCTCCATCATTGCCTTCATATATTTCATTTTTAAAATCAAAGGCCCTTACGAAAAAAGCATCTCCCTCATAATCCACACCTTTTTGACCTGACCATCTCATTTCCATTTTAATTAAATTATCAGAGTTAGTCCATACAAATTTAGATAAAAATAGAAGTGAATTATCATATTCATATTCTAGAGTTCCTCCTTCTGAATGAACAGCTGTAATGTAAGATACTCCTCCAGAAATCAATAATACATTCGCATTCCATTCACTAAATCCAAATAAATCAAATGTCCAAGAGTTACCCTCCTCTAATGGGAAACTGAATACAGGTTGAGGTATTCCATTTTCATACACTGATAAATTAGAATGAGTAATTCTCCCTAAAAATGGATTGAAATTTAACAATGCATGCCTATGCGATTCTAGCTGATTAGTAATTCCCAACATATAGGAACTATTTGTATCGGCTTCTGTCTCTGTTACAACTAACCTTGTAGTTACATCTCCAAATTCAGGAGTTGTAAAAGTATACATCCACCAATCTCCTATATTCCATTCTGGAACTGTTAATTTAGAATCAGATGATTTACTTCCTTGAGTCGTAGAACCTAGACATCCAGAACTAACTAATACAAATAGTACAATTAGCACAAAGACTTGATTCTTTCTAGTTGCCCTTTCGGCAGGCATAATTTTCACCATTCTATACAATTACAGGTACGATCACCAAAGATACTATTGACATCAATTTGATTAAGATATTCAATGATGGACCACTTGTATCTTTGAATGGATCTCCAACTGTATCTCCTATTACAGCAGCAGCATGTGCTTCTCCACCCTTTGATTCTCCTTCTAATTCACCAGCTTCAATTGCTTTCTTTGCATTATCCCAAGAACCTCCTGCATTAGCCATGAATAATGCAAGTAATACTCCAGTAACTGTTGCTCCTGCGAGCATTCCAGCCAATCCTTCTGCATTTAATGCATATCCAACAATTAATGGACTAAAGACTGCAATTACTCCAGGAAGTACCATCTCACGAATTGCTGAATCTGTACTGATTTTAACACATTGTTCAGAATCTGGATATATTTTCACTTCTCCATCTTCTTTGACTTCTATTGTTTCAGGCCATTTATTGATATCATCAAGGTCTTCATCCTTGATTTTACCTTTTAGTGCCTTTTTCATAACTTCGAACTGTCTCACAATCTCATCAACCATTTCTTCAGCGGCTCGACCTACAGAACTCATGGTTAATGCACCAATCAAAAACGGTAAACTTCCACCAATCAATAAACCAATAACTACTTCAGGACTTGTTAATAAAATTTCCACTTCACCTACTCCTCTAGCATTTGCTACAGATGTTGTGAACGCTGCAAATAATGCAAGTGCTGTTAATGCTGCTGAACCAATTGCAAATCCTTTACCTGTTGCTGCTGTTGTATTACCAATTGAATCTAATCCATCAGTAATCTTTCTTGTTTCTGGACCTAGTCCGCTCATTTCAGAAATACCTCCTGCATTGTCTGCTACAGGACCATAAGCGTCTACAGTCATTGTAACTCCTACAGTTGCCAACATTCCCATTGCCGCTAATGCAATTCCATATACTCCAGCAAAATAATTAGAAACATAAATTCCAACAGCAATTAGAATTAATGGTAAGAACACGCTTTCCATCCCAACAGATAATCCTGCTATCGCATTTGTTGCTGGACCTCTTTTTGATGCCTCTGAAATTCTCATAACAGCTCGTGGTTTAATTCCAAATATTTTTTCAGTAGATGTATAATATTCAGTAACAAGTCCAATTAATATTCCAACTACGCTTCCCGCTATTATTGCATATAATGGTTGTAATGGGATTTCAAATACATTTAATGCAAGATAACTTCCTAACCAAAATAATATTGCTCCAATAAATGTTGTGTATCTTAATGCAGAAGCAGGATCTCCTTCTTTCAAAACTTTCATAGAAAATACTCCTATTACACTTGCAATGAATCCTATTATTGCGAGTAATAAGGGTAATACCATCAATATTTCATTATGGTTCCCTAAATCATTTGCCTCTGCTGCCATTTGACCTAAACCAGACCATTGAATTGTGGAAGCAATTACCATTGCAGCAATTAATGACCCTACAAATGATTCAAAAATATCTGCACCCATTCCTGCTACGTCACCAACATTGTCTCCGACATTATCTGCAATTACTCCTGGGTTTCGAGGATCATCTTCTGGAATTCCAGCCATGACTTTTCCAACTAAATCTGCACCCACATCTGCCGCTTTAGTGTAAATACCACCACCAACTCTAGCAAATAAAGCAATACTTGATGCACCCATTCCAAAACCAGAAATGTAGGTGATTTTATTTATATCACCAAATAAAATGTACATTATGGAAATACCAAGTAATCCTAAACCACCTACACAAAGACCCATGACTGCGCCTCCGTTATAAGCCACTTGTAACGCTTCACCTTGACCATCTGTACTAGCAGCCATTGCAGTTCTTGTATTTGCTGCAGTAGCGGCGCGCATACCTATATTTCCAGCCAAACCACTTGCAAAAGCACCCATAAGGAATGATATTGATACTTCTAAACCAAGATCATCATTTATTTTGCCACCTGCATACAATAATGCTGCAACTACGATAACAAATACAACTAAAACTTTGTATTCTGCATTCAAAAAGGCCATTGCACCAGATTGTATCTTTTCACCAATTTTGGCTACGGTTTCATTTTCAACTTTTATTCCAGATAATTGTTTATATAATAAAAATGCAATACCTAAGCCTAATAAAGCCACAATTGCACCTATTTCTCCAACTTCTAAAGGTAACTCTCCTATCTTCATAATATGTTCACCATTCGTGCCCTCTCAAATGCTGTATATTAATGAATAGTAGCATATTCATAATAGGTATTCATTTTTAATGAGAAATCAAGACTCCAAACAAACGATTTTAGAAAAATTTTCAAGTACTTGTGCACCATCATGTTCTCGATTAAATGATTCTTTTTCTTCTAATGTGATATGGCCTAAATCATAGGATCTTTTGATTCTAGCCTTGCTAGCTTCTGGGTGAAATTGTACGCCCCACACAGGCAATAACTCCTCATTAATTCTTGCCCTAATTGCTGCATTTTTACAATGCTTAGAAGAACCTAATAACTCCATAATTATTTGCTGATCTGTTGAGATATTTACTACATGATCTTGATGTGTGTATAATGTGATTGGGCCCTCTCCATTATTTGACAAACCTTCAAACAAGGGATCATTCGAACCTAAATTTGTTAATTTTAAATTAGAAACTGCATCTGTCCTTTCTGATGAACGTGTAACACTACCTCCTAGTGTTTCTGCAAGTAATTGATGCCCAAAACAAATTCCTAAAAATGGTTTTTTTGCTAATATCGCACCCCTCAGCAAATTTTTTGCATTTGTCATCCACTGCTCAGGTTGCGAAACGTTACGCCTAGAACCAGAACAATATACACAAGAGAACTTATGATTCTTAATCCACTTAGAAATCTTCTCAGTAGTTCCAATAGGAGTAAAGATTCTAATAAATTTTACAAGCGTGCCTTCAATAACTTCTGAGAATTCAGATTTAAAATCGACATCATCATCCCATCCTGGAACATTTTCTTTCTTTATTTTTTTGAATCCTAACCGTTCAAATTCAGTGTATTTTTCAAATTGTGGAGTTACAAGAAAAACCTCAAGTTCAGAATTTGAATTCGTAAATGGTTTAATCATCTCAATATTGCCTCCATGACCAAATTCTATCCTTTCAGCCAATAGGTCGAGAATTAATATACGCATTTGACATTGATTAAGTAATGTGCCATATTTGGTTTTCTATACATAGGTTTGAAAAAGTAGAATGGTTTCAGAGCACATGAGAGTTAATGGCAGATATAGACATTAGTAAAATCCACGAGTCCATTGGACCTGTTCAAGAAATATTAGATCAGCATGATGGAATTGTAAATGTAATCGACACTAGTGATGGAAATGTAATGATCTCACTAGAAGGTGGTTGCACAGGATGTTCATCAACACCAATGACTGCAATGCAAATATATTATTCATTAATGAAATTAGAAGAAGTAAATGATGTTGTGTTTGTGAACGGAGAATTACCTCCCTTCATGAGGCAATTCATTAATCAAAAATTAGAAGCAGAATTTGATATAGAGTGATGATTCTAAAACAATACTTCATAACATAATAGCCCCTGATACCGTTTATGAAGAAATATAATGCCTTGTTAATCTTGGCAATTTTTATACTATCTTCTATTTATTCGTTAGATGAAGTTTCATCCCAATCTACAACTAATGATGACTGTCCTGATTCAAATGGGAATTCCACAAATGATCGGTTTGGTTGTAAAGACTCTGATGGAGATGGATGGTCTGATCCTGATGATAATTGGACAATAAACAATGGTGCAGACGCATTTATCAACGATGAAACACAATGGAAAGATTCCGACAAAGATGGTTTTGGCGATAATAAGTCAATAGGTGCAAACGACATAGATTATTGGCCAAATGATAGATTAAAGCATAAACCAATAATACTGATTGCTTGCGATCCTGCATCGAATACTATTGTCATTTCCGAAAAGAGTTCTTTCTTTTGTAAAGTTACAAATCCAATGAACTTTGTTTCTGTAAATCTGAGGATAGAATGGCATCCCCTAGATGGTATTTCATCAGAATGGTCCAGCAGAGAAGTTACATTACAGCCTAATGAGGAACAAGGACATATGACAATGTTTAGTGTACACAACACTGGAGAAAAGCTAGGTTTAAGTGGAGGAGAAATACAACTATGGGTTCAAAATCAAAACTCTCCATCTGCAATAGCAAAATTACCCATTCTAATTATTGAAGAACATCCTGTAGAAGAAAATGAATTAGCAGATGATGTGAGTAAAGCATTTAGTTTTTCCAGAATGCATGATGGCGTTAAACAAGTTTCAATAAAAATTGAAGGTTACTCTGGAATTCTTCTCCCTACATGGATTATTTATCTTACATTAATTGTAATGTTTACAATCTCATTGAAGAAGCCAGCGAGAATTTTTACTACTAATTACAATCAAAAAGCAACGATGAAGATCCCTACTGAGAAAAAAGTAGAGGAATACAATGAGCCACCACAATATGTAATAAAAAGAAATATCCCTCAGAGAAATGAAGAAATTGAAACAGAACATTTCGATTATATTCCCAAAAGAATGAGATAACTATTCTTCTTGATTTAATCTTCCAATCTGATGAGGATTCATTCCTTGTGATATTTGCTTACCTCTAAGGTTCATTCTAGCTGCAATTGTAATAATAATATTCAAAGCAATCAAAGGAGGAACTAATTTTTTTGAAGACCAAATAGTACCTCCATTATATGCAATAATTGATAATAAAATAGCGGCAATGATGCAACACAAAGAAATTGTTTGTTGAATTAAAACCTCAATTTTAGGATTGCGAGATGCTGTGGCAACGATAGTAAATCCAAATATTGCAACTCCACAAAAAACATTAGTAAGGCTCTCAATCAACTCAAGGTCCATGGATAATGCTAATTGACATATTATTCAAAACAATTGGTACAAATTACCGCCATAATCAAGTGATAGAGATTTTTCATATGAATATGGGCGGAGGGGGCGTATGGAAACTTCCTAGGCCAAGAGCAAAAGGTGTACCCTTTTTCAGTAGAAATCAAATTGCTACGACATTGCATCAAGTTGGAGTGTTGCTTGAATTAAAAGGTGCTAACCCATTTAGAACCAGATCATATTTCAATGGAAGTAGAACTATTTCAACATTAACAGAAGATTTTGGAGAAGTTGTCATTAGTGGCAGATTAATGGATTTGAAAGGTATTGGCAAAGGGTTAGGTTCAGGAATTACTAATGCAGTACTTGAAGGAGAATGGCCAGAGGATTGGATTGAATTATTCGAAAAAACACCATCAGGACTAATTGTTATGTTGGGTATTCCAAATTTAGGACCTAAAAGAATTAAATTACTTAATGAGGAATTAGGAATTACAAATATTATTGAATTACAAGAATCATGTGAAGCCAGTGAAATTGAAGATTTAAGCGGATTTGGGAAGAAATCACAACAAAAAATATTAGATGGGATCCAATTATTAAAAAGATTTAATGCACGAAGAAGATTAGATATTGGATTACTTTATGGAAATGCATTAAAAGAATTAATTAGCAATATTCCCAAAGTTGAGCAAATAGAATTAGCTGGTTCAGCGAGAAGAAAAAAGGAATCAATAGGGGATTTAGATTTGGTAATCGGTGCTAAGTCTGAACATCATGACGAAATTTCAAACTCTATTCTTTCATTACCAGGGATTGCCGACATCAAGGGAGCTGGCGATTCAAAAATTAGCCTTATATTAGATACAAGCATATTCGAAAATGAATTCAATCTAGGCAACTTAGATGGAGGAGTTCTAGATGCCATTGGTGGAGAGGATTATGAAAAAATGGAGGCTACTGGAACTATTGATGCACAAGTAAGAATTGTTCCCTCAAATATGTTCCCATTCACTTTAGCATATTTTACAGGATCAAAAGAGCACAATATTAGAATGAGGCAAAGAGCATTAGATAGAGGACTAAAATTAAATGAATTTGGATTAATTCCAATCGCAAAGATTGATGACCTGAAAGGAATTGAGGCAGCACAATTTTCAATCAAAGCAGATTCTGAAGAAGATATTTACAAAAGGTTAGATCTACCATACATCGTACCTGAACTCAGAGAGGATTTAGGTGAAATTGAAGCCGGTGAAGAAAATAATCTTCCTGAATTGATTACAATTAATTCGATTAGGGGTGCTTTTCATAATCACACAATACTCTCTGATGGAGAAGCAACATTAGAACAAATGGCTGATGAGGCTCAGAAACTTAATTGGGAATATCTAGGTATTTCAGATCATTCAGAATCATTGAAAATAGCAAATGGTGCTAATGCAAATGACCTTCTTAATCAAGGAAAATTAATTGAAAAATATAATTCTACTTGGAAAGAAAAAGGAAACGATTTTAGACTTTTCCATGGAGTAGAATCCGACATCTTAGAAAATGGCAAGTTAGACTATAGTGAGGACGTTTTAAGAGAATTAGATTATGTTGTAGCTTCAGTTCATGCAATGACAAAATGGAATAATAGAGATGAAAGTGAAAATACTGAAGATCTTATCAAAACAATAGAAAATAAGTATACTACAATGTTAGGCCATCCAACAGGGAGAATTATTCAAGGAAGAAATGGATATGAAGTGGATATGCATGCAGTAATTAGGACAATGGGAGACATGAATGAAAATGGTATTTTCAAAGCAATTGAATTAAACGCATCTCCTTATCGATTAGACTTAGATTGGAGATTATGCAAATTTGCAAAAATGTGTGGAGTGCCTGTTTCAATTAATCCTGATGCTCATGATTTAATGGGATTAAGGGATGTTCGCTTTGGAACATATATCGCAAGAAAAGGGTGGCTAGAAAAATCCGACGTACTCAATACTAAAAGTAGTGAAGAAGTCGCAACATTATTCAGTAAAAGAAGTTGATGTCATGAAGTTATTAAGAACAATTACTATTGGCATTATAGCATTAATTGCAGGATTGCTTTTTGGCCTAGTGCTATACATTATCATGGGAGGGGGAACTGTAGATCCTACTTGGGAAAATTGGATGTATGGCCCATGCTATTTCGTCCCATTTTGTGCATTTATGATAGGAATTATCATAGAATGGAGAAAAAATGAGGAATAATGAGGTTTTTAACTTGAAAAGAAAAGAAAAATCTGAAAAAATAGTTAAGATTCTTGAAGAGTTATATCCTGAAACACCAATCCCACTTGATCACACCTCTGAGTTTCAATTACTTGTTGCTGTTTTAATGAGCGCTCAAACTACAGACAAAAAAGTAAATCAAGTAACACCTGCACTTTTTGAAGCAGGACCAAATGCAAAATTAATGTCCAAATTGAATGTTGAAATAATCCAATCAATTATTAGAGAAGTTGGACTTGCACCAACAAAATCAAAAAACATACTAAAACTTTCAACAATGCTAATGGAGTCACATAATGGAAATGTGCCCAATACATTTGAAGAGTTAGAAGCATTACCAGGAGTAGGACATAAAACAGCAAGTGTAGTGATGGCCCAAGCCTTTGGGGTTCCTGCATTTCCCGTAGATACGCATATCCACAGACTAGCAGCAAGATGGGGGCTATCAAATGGAACTACTGTTGAAAAAACAGAAAAAGACCTTAAAAGAATATTTCCTAAAGAACTTTGGAACAAACTACATCTACAAATAATATTTTTTGGTAGAGAATTTTGTCCTGCAAGATTTCATGATTTAACAAAATGCCCTATTTGTTCTTGGTCTGCCACAAAAAAACGAATTAAGCAAGAAATGAAATCAACTTTCAATTCCAAACATTCCTGAACTCCAATCTAAGATTATTGCTGTAAAGAAACTTACAATTGCGGATAACCAAAGCATCTGAACTCCTTGACCTAGTGTAGTACTCCAACCACCGCCTCTAAGTCTATTACCAATTGCTGATAAAATAAGTATCTGTAAAATAATTAAAATCGAAATTACCACCTTAAATAAATAGATGTTCTGATCAATAACTGTATTATCATCTAATGCTGGCAAACCAAAACCAGCAGCACCATCTGTTACTGAACTTAAATCAATGTCAGACATCCCTGATGCAACTCCAGAAATACTTGAACCTAAACCACGAACAATATAGATAGTAATGTTTAAACTTGTAATTGTTGCAATTAACAAACCAAGAGATGTACCCCACATTGTTGAAGCAGATAAACTTCTACGCCTACGTAATGATAACATATTTGTTGCAGATTTACTAACCATATCTGCAGTTGCTGCTGGCTCACCACTACTTTGTGCTCCTTCGATATAAATTCTATTAAATCTTGAAATTACTGCAGAATTAGTTTCAGCAGAGAAATAATCCCATGCTCTTTCTGAATCTATCCGTGTAGACAACCTAGATTCAAGCCTACTGATACATTCATCCAATCTTCCAAAGTCAATGCCCCTTAATGCTCTGATTGTTGCAGAAGGTTCAGCGGAACGTGCTTGTGCCGTACCTCCTAAAGCACGAATAAACCCAGGATACATGTAGTCTCTTTTGTTTACAAGCCCTTCTTCTCTTTGTTCAATTATGCCTGGAAATAATAATGGAGACAAAGGTACTGCAATTAAAAATAATGCATATTTATCCCATTCTGCAGAGATTTCTGACCAAAATATAAGCGTAAATAATATTGAAGGTACCGCAATTAAAATCATGGCTGCACTCGAATATATCCAAGATCTGCCAAACAATAAGCGGAAAGGAGTCTCAAATTCATCACGTGCAAATACAGGATCATCTGGAATTATTGCTCTAAAACCAAACATACATCCTGCTTGAATTAAAATAAAGATAAATGCAGACATAATTAAAAACCTAAGTCTTGATATCAATTCTATTGGCTCATCTTCAAGAGTACCTACTTGGAATAATACTAGATGTATTCCTGCAACAACTAAAGCAAATAATCCTGCAGTAGATAAGCTTACGAAAATATCTCTTAAAGAATCTACACTTTCTAATCTCATATCATATAATGTGTTATATTCCTCAGCAATTGTTTCTTGCTCTGCACGCATAAAGATATCAATAGGCTGACCTGCTTCAATACTGAATGCCATCCTATCTAAAAAATCTGCAAATAGAGGTGATGGGCTTTGTTGCCCTACAATTCTAGACGCTTCGGGAAGTGCTGTGTGCCATTTATCTACTAAAACTTCAATTCTCTTTACTTCTTGTGCAAGTTCACCATAATCCCCCATTTGCCTTAAGATATCAAACATTGAACGTGCACCTACTTCTCCAAGAGATAAAATACCCATTCTTGTTACAAACATATGCATTTCTTTTTCTATTTTATTTGCACTTTTCCTAACTTCAAGAATAGGGAAAACCAAAGCGGCTCCAGCAGAAATTATTGAAAAGAAAAAGAGAATGAATATTCCAAATAATCCAGTAAATAAACCAATTAACATTAATAATAATCCAGTAAACAAACCCATTAATGCAGCACTTCCAACATAAACTGTTAGATATCTTGAGGGGTCCATATCAAGACGTTTTAAGGCAATCTGCCACTCTGGCATTCTTTCCATCTTTAATTACCTCAATGATTTATTCCTACCCATCTGTCGACTGCTGCACAGAATTCATCCCACCCCGCATTATAATAAATTCCAATTAAATCGAAAACATCATTATAATGTGTTAAATCTCTATCTACCATCTTTTGTAATGCTTCAGCCCTTCTTTGCATCTCATCATATACATCCCTCTTATTAGAAAAACCCATTTGAGGTGCAATTTTATTTTCCATAAGATGAGATTGGAACATACCTCTGAAATAATGTACATCCTTTACAGGATTCCATTCAAACATACCCCTTGTTAAAACACCATCACTATGCTTATTATATCCAATAACTTCATCCACACCAGTAATTCTTCTAACTACACCTCCACCTGGGGCTTCTACAACTTCTTGGAAAATTGCAAAGTTTAAGTTATCAAAGAACCGCATAGGTACATTAATAGGATCTCCAGTAAATCTTTGTATCATTTTAACAATACTTGAAGCGTGGAAAGTTGCAATTACAGGGTGACCTGTTTGCATAGCCTGAAATGCTGTTGCACCCTCTACACCTCTAATTTCTCCAATGATAATATACCTAGGTCTCGAACGTAAAGCTGCTTTTAATAAATCGAACATGTCTACTTTAGCATCTTCGTTTTTTGACTCCCTAGTAACTAATCTTTGCCATAACTTATGTCTAACTTTTACCTCTGCTGTATCTTCTGCAGAATAAATCTTTACATTGTGATCAATAAATGGTAAAATTGCATTGAGAGTTGTTGTCTTACCCGATGCTGTCTCTCCAGACACAAGCATAGACATACCATATTCTAAACCAATCCAAATGTATGCTGCTAACTGAGATGACAAAGTCCCCCATTGAATTAATTGTGTAATTGAAATTGTTTCTTCTGCAAATTTCCTAATTGTAAATGAAGGACCCAAGGTAGAAACATCATCACTATAAATGATATTTATACGGCTTCCATCCAATAATGAACCGTCAATAATTGGTTTATTATCACTTACTGGCCTTCCTATACGTTCACTCATAGCTCTCAAAAATCTGCCTAAAGATTCTCTTTCACGAAAACGAATATTTGATGAAACCATTCCAAACACTTTATGATCCATATTTACATGCTTTAATCCCACACTGTGAATATCTTCTAGCATTTCATCTGAAAGTAAAGGCTCAAGAGGTCCATTACGAATTAAATCTCTAATAATGATATAACGTAATCTTTCTCTTTGCTCATGAGTAACAGTAACTCTCTTATCATCCATTCCAAGCAATTGCCAAACCTTTCCACTTCGATTAATTGCACTAGTCTCATTAGGAAGAACTGTATATCTGTCAATCATACCTGAAAGTATTGATTCAAATTCTAAATCTGATGTAAAAGATGGAGCAGCTGGTGCTTCTTGGAGTAGAATTTCAATCAAAGAACGTCTAATTAATTCTTCTTCTTCGTTTAATTGTGGCTCCAAACCGAACCACAAAGTTTGACCTGCTCCCTCTTCATCTTCAGCAGGGCGATACATGTGAACAAAAATTGGTGGTTTTGTAACATAAATTAAATTCAATGGTTTAATACTTTTAGCACCCCTATCGAGTGGCCCATAATATTGAGGCCTTGTGCCAAATTTTGCTTCAAAATCCATGCACCATTGTCTAACATGTGGATAAGCAGCAAGTAATCCATCTGTGTCTCCGGGGGCTATTTCTGGATAATCTACCATATAAACACCTCAACTTACTGCAGTAATATCTACGATAAAACCCATTCCTGGTTCAACACGCCATCCAATTGTCGATTGTAATGGCCCTGCCGCTCGTAAATATCTTGTCACAACAATTGTACGAGACATTGCCCCTCCAATTATTGCTGTTTTTAAATCCAAAGCAACTTCTGAAGTTGCTCTCAACTGTTGTATAAAATTATTATCCATTTGATCTGGATCACAAGTAAGTATTACCGTATGGCCTTTTGAGCAAAATTTTCTTAATTTAGAAAGCATTGATGCTGCTGTTGTTTCTTTAGACAATTCAGATAAAGAATCAATGATGATTACATCAGCAACTTTCAAACCATCACTTTCTAATAAATCATCCATACTTACATTTTCTACTGTATCTGCTATTGTACCAAAACTTGAAACAACCAATAATTTTCCTGATTTAATGTGATCAGTTACCCAATAACCAATACTGTGCATCTGTTCTATCCATCCTCTTGTAGTTAATTCGTTTGTTACATAAACTACTTTGGCTCCATTTTCTAATAAGCCAAAAGTTAACCTTTGGCAAATCAAACTTTTACCGCCTCCAACTTCTGCCGTAACAACCATCAATGATCTTGATGGCAATTTTAATCCCATACTGTCTGCAAGACTATCTTGTTCTAATTCAAAACCAAAACCATCTTCTTCAGGAACTTCAACCAAGTTTTACCACCTCCGTAACACTATCACTTCCAAAAACTCCTCCTGATGCAAAAGTAGAGACTACAGCCGTAACTCTTTTTTCTTCTGTACCATCACAAAGTAAATTTTCTCCAGATTGTAAAGTAAATACTGCTACAACTCCAGAACTCCACGCTGTAGCACCATTTAGAAAAGAAGTTGAAACAATATTTGATGCTGTACCATCAATAAACCCTCCAACTGATGATTCATCTAAAATAGAACTACCACTATTCTGTAAATATATAGTAATCTGATTAGTTGGATTTGCATCACAAACAATATTCCCAATATCTCCTGAGAAAGTTACTTTGGTTTTTGAATCTAATGCCAATTGTTTTTGGTTAACACCTACTGATGAGGCTGTTTCTGTCCAAGATTGAAGTAAAATTGCTGATGCTGCACCACAAATAAGTAACGCTGTGATTAATAAAATCATATTTGTCGCTCCACCATCTGCCATAAAATCACCTATACTTCAACCGCTATATTCAATCCATGTGATGAAATTGATACTCTTGATAATGAATCTGCAGAAT
>MDSV01165611.1_pt1 | contig 25635 bp, 23 predicted proteins | sample 810851 | NCBI WGS metagenome assembly MDSV01 (sample SAMN05326640, study PRJNA326480) | marine metagenome | isolation source: seawater | place: Atlantic Ocean: North East | collected 2012
CTTAGTTTTGAGTTTCCAGTCAAATATTTATGCTATTATTATTTGTAAAATTTTTTCTATAAATATAGTAACAAGATCAAATAGTTTTCCTGATGATTGGGCAAATAATTTTATAAAAAAATTTATTTTTAAAAAAATTCTACCTTTAGCTAACAAAAATATTGTTAATAGTATAGAAACAAAGAATAAATTTAAATTAAATTATAAAATAAATGCTAAATGCATTTACAATCCTTTAAATAGAAAAGAAATACTAAAGTTATCTAAAAAAAAAGTCCAAAATATCTATTTAAATGAAAATTCTTTAAAAATTATTCACGTCGGTAGATTTTCTGTGGAAAAGGATCATATTACTTTTTTAAATGCTCTAGCTCTTTTAAAAAAAAAAATTAACTTTGAAGCAGTTATAATGGGTAGAGGTAGTTTAAAAAAAAAATTATTAGAATTTATTGAAACAAATAAGCTTAAGAAAAATGTAAGAATTTTAGATTATAAAAAAAATCCTTATCCATATATAAAACAAGCTGATTTTTTAATTTTAACATCTTTACACGAAGGACTTCCAAATATCCTACTTGAAGCTATAGTTTTAAGTAAATTTATAATTTCTAGCAATTGTCCAACTGGTCCTAAAGAAATATTAGATAATGGAAATGGTGGAGAATTATTTAAAGTAGGTAATTATAAAGATTTAGCTCAAAAAGTTATTTTTTATTCAAGAAATAAAAAAATTAGAAAAGAAAAAGTAAAATTTGCATTATCAAGGGTAAATAGGTTCGACTACGACCTAAATTTAAAAAAATATTTTGAATTATTAAAAAATTATTGTTAGCTTAATATAAAAAAACTGTATTTTCGAAATATTAGGTTATTTTGTATTTTTTTTTATCATATTTTTTTGGTACCAAATTATTGTTTTTTCTATAGAATTTTTCCAATTACTAAATTTATTATATTTTATACTTTTTAAAAGTTTTTGATTATCTCCATGTGTTTTTAATATATCGGCCTTTTGAAGAGAAACCTTTTTTATTTTCGGATTAATTTTATTTTTTTTCATAAATGAAATAATTTTTTTTAAGTTTATTGGCTGATTTGAACAGATATTGAATAAATCAAAATCTTTTAATTTTTTTTGTTTTTTAAGTAATAAATATAAAATATTAACTACATCGCCTATGTAAGTAAAATCTCTTGAATGATTTCCATAATTATTAAGGTAGAATAATTTCTTTTTATAAAAGCAATCTATATATTTCATCATCATCATATCAGGTCTTCCCCACTCTCCATAAACAGTAAAAAATCTAAGTCCAATTAATTTTGTATTATAATATTTATTAAAAATTAATCCTATTTCTTCATTAATTTTTTTAGATAAACCATATATATTTTTTGGAAATATATTTTCTTTTTCGTTTAATGGAAAATTTTTATTCTCACCATAAACAGAACTTGAAGAAGCATAAAATAATCTTTTAACTCTATGATTTTTAGCATTCTCAATTAAATTGTAAAAACCAAGTATGTTGCTCTCAATATACTTTCTTGGATGATCGATCGAATGTCTAACGCCCGCTTGGGCAGCGAAATGAAAGATAAAATCTATTTTATTATTTTTAAAAATTTTTTCAATTTTTATTTTTTCTATTAAATCTACTTTATAAAATCTAAAATTATCTGATTTAAATAGTTGACTAAGTCTTTTTTTTTTTAAATTAACATCATAATAATCATTAAGATTATCTAAACCAATTATTTTATATTTTTTTTTAAGCAAATATTTTGCAAAACTAAATCCAATAAATCCAGCAACACCTGTAATTAATATTTTCATAAAAATTTACGTTTAAAACACATATACATATTAAATTAAAGACTTATCTCATATATAATTAATCTAAAATGTTAATTATTGTTTTATTTTTATTCAGTTTTTTTAAATTTCTTGAGATTATAGAATGATTGGTAACAAGTATATAAATATCAAAATTTTTAAATTCTTTTAAGGAAATTACTAAATTATTTTTTTTTGAAATCACATTGTTTAATATTGGATCATAACCTCTTATTTTTTTATTATGTTTTTTTAAACTTTGAAAAATTTTTAGTCCAAGAGAATTTCTTAAATCAGCTACATTTTTTTTGTATGTTAAGCCACAAAATAATATTTTTTTATTTTTTTTTGGATCAATTTTTTTAAGTTTTTGAATAATTTCTTTTTTTACAATTTTGGTCATTAAATTATTTATTGTTCTCCCAGCTAAAGTAATTTTGGTATTAAAATTATTCTTCTTGCTGATAAATGAAAAATAATATGGATCAACAGGAAGGCAGTGTCCTCCTACCAAACCAGGGTTAAATTTTATAAAATTCCATTTACTTGATGCTAAGTTTATTACATTGTTAAAGTCTAAATTTAGTTTTTTACAAACCAAATAAAATTCATTTATTAATCCAATATTCACATCTCTTTGTATATTTTCTATAACTTTTGCAGTTTCTGTTTCTCTTATATTGTTTGAAAAAATAATTTTTTTGCTAATTAAAGAATATACTTTAATCAATTCTTTTTTTAAGTAGTTATGGGGATAAGCAAGTATTTTATTAATATTTTTTAAGGTATGATTTTTATCACCAGGATTAACTCTTTCAGGACTGTAGCCTACATAAAAATCTACACCTTCTTTTAAATTATTATTTTTTTCAATCAAAGGAATACAAAAATCATTAGTGAGACCAGGATATACTGTAGATTCAAAAATTATTATGTCATTTTTTTTTATTATTTTTGAAAGTTTATTACAAACGTCTTTTAAATGAGATAAATCAGGTTGTTTTTTATTGTTAATTGGTGTCGGAACAGTAATTATAAATAAGTTTGATTTTTTTATTAAATCAATTGAGCTGGTAAAATTTATTTTACCTTTTTTTAATGTGTTTTTTTTAAATTCATTAAATAAATCTTTGCCCTTTTTAAGATCTTTTATCCTTTGTTTATTTATATCGTAGCCCGTCGTCTTAAATTTTTTTGACAAATTAATTAATATTGGCAAGCCTACATAACCGAGTCCAATAACACATACATTGATCATAGAAATTTGAATTTAATTATTTTTTTATAAAATGAAAACATGCAATACAGTCTGGTTCTCCCGAATTTTTAAATTCTTCTCTAGAGTTATATTTACTTTTATATATAAATGTTTCATTTTTAATAATATAATTTTTAAACAATTGGTGAGTATATTCTAAATTACATATTCTGTGTGCATTAAACTCTATAATATTTTTTTTACCAAAAGGGAATGAAACTATTAGATTTCCATTTTTTTTTAACACCCTATCAAACTCTTTTACAGATTTTTCCATTCCAAAGAGATCAATATTATCCCCGTATCTTCCTAGACCTATATGTTCAATAACCGATAATGAACTTAGGTTACTTATACTCTCCTCTTCAAAAGGAAGTTTAGTTATATCGCCAATTACAAAATCAACATTCTCTAAATGTATTTTATGTGGTCTTATATCAATACATTTAATTTTACTTATTGAAGATGCAAAAGTTATAAAGCTTAAATTTGAGCCAATATCTACAAGATCAAATATACTATTTTTTGATAATGTTTTAAAAGCCCAAAGATCTTGAAAATGAAAATATTCTAGTTTTAAACTTTTGTCATTTTTGTCAAAAAGATAAGGATGAGTAGGGTAAATTTCAAAGCTTGATTTAGATATATCTTTTTTAATAATTTTGTAATCTTTTAAAAAATTTAATATCTCTAAATAAAAAGTAAATGGTTTTTTTAAAATTAACTTTATTAAAATTTTTATATAATTTTTAAATTCTTTTAAACTTTTTTTTTTTCTGAATATGCTCATAAAATTTATTTAGATTTTTTATTTTATTTATATGTAATTCTTTATATTTATATTTCACAAATTTATTTCCATCATAATTTTTTATTACACTTAACAATTTATTCGCTATTTTTGCAATTGCCAAAAATGAAGTATAGATAAAATTTTCGCCATTGTTGTTTCTAATTTGAATTTCTTCTAATAAATTATTAAAAAATCCATATTTTGATGAAAATCCTTCTGGATTTTTTTTTGATAGTATTTCATGTTTTTTTGAACAAACAAATTTAACTTTTTTAGACTTAATCATCTTGTATACTAAATCATAATCTGCAGAACATTTATATCTTTCATCAAATAATCCTAACTTTTTTTGAATATTTTTATTCAAAAAAAAACCTCCTGAATTGGAAGGAAAAACATTTAAATGAGTGGATATTTTATGTGGATAAAAACCAGATAATAATCTCGCTCTCAGAACACTCCCGATTAAGCAATCTGCGTTGGGTTTTGATTTAAACATTTTTTTTAAAATTTCAGAAGCATCTTTGCTCAAAATATCACCCGAATCTAATAATCCAATAAACTTCCCTCTAGCCAATGTAATACCTTTATTACTTGCATCCCAAATTCCTCTGTCTTTTTCAGAAATCCAATAGTCTATGTCTTTGCTGTAGTGATTTAATAATTTTAAATAAACGTTTCTTGAGCCACCATCTATAATTATATGCTCAATTAAATTTCTATATTTTTGAAATTTAACACTTAGTATTGTGCTTTCTAGATCGTCATTTAAATTAACTGTGATAATAGAAAATAATGGAATTTTAAATTTATTTTTCTTTCTAAGACCACCATCGATAAGACCTTTTCTTTTTTTACAAAGTTCAATAAAATTAAAATTAATTTTACGCATAATTATTTAAATAAATTTTAATTTTATTTATAATAAATTTAATATCTTGTTCTTTTAGATTAATTGAACTAGGAAGCCAAAGGCCTCTATTACAATAAAATTTAGAATTTTTAAAATCTCCTTTAATTTTAAAAATTTTTAAACTGTTCAAAGGTGGATAAACTAAACGGGTTCTTATATTAAATTTTTTTAAATATTTTTGTAACTTCTCTGGTTTTTTTAAATAAATATCAATAAACCAAGGTGTTTCATTTTTTTTAAACTCAAACATTTTAATTTCTTTAATTTTTTTAAGATCTTTGTAATAAATTTTAAATATCTGTCTCTTTTTTTTTATTCTATATTTAATATTTTTTAATTGACTTATACCCAGTGATGACTGGAGATCGGTAAACTTAAAATTATATCCTGTTGATGAATAAATATCATTTCCGTCACTTTTTCTTCCAAAATTTTTTATTTTCTTAATCTTATTTTCAAAAATTTTATTATCAGTGACAACAAAACCACCTTGACCAGTGGTGATTAATTTAGGCATGCTTAATGAAAATGAAGAAGCAATTCCAAATGTACCATGATGCTTTTTATTGAAATATGAACCAATTGAATGGGCAGAATCCTCGATTAAATACAATTTTTTTTTTTTACATATTTTTTGTATTTCTTTAATAAAACCTGATCTTCCATTTAATGTAACATATATGATAGCCTTGGTTTTTTTATTAATTTTGTAAATTAATTTCTTGGGATCTAAACATAAATTTTGATCTGAAATATCACATAAAATTGGTTTTGCTCCCGCAAGAATAACTGCGTTAGCTGTGGCAACCATCGTATAATTAGGCAAAATAACTTCATCATTTTTTTTTATTCCTAAGGCCAACATTATTGATAACAATGTAAGGGTACCATTAGGATGAAGGATTGAGTATTTAGCGCCAACAAGTTTAGAAAAGTTTTTTTCAAATTCTTTTGATAGTTTATTTTCAGTTATCCATCCTCCAGAATTGATATATTTTTTTACAGCATTTTTATCATCTTTACTAATTATTGGCTCTATTTGATTTATAATTTTCATTTTGTTGCTCTAGATAAACTTAATATTTGCCATTTAGAATTAAAAGTTTTTTTATAAAATTTAAATCCATTTTTTTCATAAAATTTTGATGTTTTTTTTGATGGAAATGCCGTTTTAACATAAATTATATCAATTAATTTATTTTCTTTAAAAATTTTTTTTAGCGAGAACTTTAATAAACTTGTACCCAATCCCATTTTTTTTTCTACACATATAGTTATCAATTCTAATTTGTTCTCGGACAAATGTTTAAAATTATTTTGATTTGTAAAATAAAATATCATTTTTATTATATAATGTGCCTTAAATAATCTGAGCTGTAGAATTTTTTTTATTATTACGAAAATAATTAAAAAAATAAATTTTTTTATAAATATTTTGTTAATATTAAAATCGTTTCCATATATCACAAAACCTTTTAATTTTTTTTTTTGGGTAATTTTAAATAGTTTTCTCTTATTAATATTGTATACAATTTTTAAATATTCAAAAATAAAATTTTTACCCAATAAAGTAAGAAAGTTATATTTGAAAGATTTGTACCAAACTTCTGATATATATCTTAGATCCTTTTTTTCAATGTAGGATATTTTCATTAATTAAAAAAAAATTTTATACCATCTTATCGTTTGGTCTAAACCTTTGTCTAAATTAAATATTATTTTATAATTTAGATTTTTATAGAGATTTTTATTCCCACAATATCTTTTTGAACTATCTTTTATCTTATTTTTATTTTTAATTTTCTTGTTAAAAAAAGTTTTTCTTTTAATAATATTTACTAATTTAGAGATTTTGACTTTTTCTCCTGATCCAATATTAAAAAAACTGGTTTTGTTTATTCTTATTAAAGACAAAATTATAATGTTTACCAAATCTTTGACATAAATAAATTCTCTTACTGCATTTAAGCTACCAAACAGATTAAAATTTTTATTTTTTAAACATTGAATAATAAGTTTTGGAATTATATGGCCATAATTTAAATCAAGTGTATCACCCGGACCATAACAATTGGCTGAGTATAATGTTATAAAGTTAGTATTTTTGTTATTTTTACTGAATATTTCCCCCATAACACTTAGGTTTCTCTTTGACCATCCTATTCCAAGATGTCCAGGGAAAGGAAGATCTCCATAAATTTTATTTTCTGTTAACTTTCCATTAATATTTTTTGGATAAGCGTGTAAATTTCCAAGAGTAACTAATTTTTTTACTTTGTTTTTTTCAGCAGCTTTGAAAACATTTAAATCTTTCATCATAGTTACATAAAACTGTTCTGACATATTTTCTTTTGTATATTTTATTCCACCAGTGGCTGAGGAAAGATGAATCACATAGTCTATTGATTTTAATTTTTTTTCTAAATTTTTATAATTAAAATAGTTAACGTTGTTAGAGTTTAATTCTTTAATCTTTAATTTAGAAACTTTTAAAGATTTTATTTCTTGTATCAAGTGCTTTGAAATAAACCCCTTTGACCCCGTTACAGCAATTTTTTTATTTTTAAGATTTTTTTTAAAAAATTGATTAAAGTTTTTTTGCAATTTTTTTTGCCTCATCTAATGTTAAGTTAAAACTTTTTAAATCATTTTCTACCATCATTAGGCATAAATCTTTAAATAAAACTTTAGGTTTCCATTTTAATTTTTTAATAGCTTTACTACTATCACCAAGTAGGCTTGGTACTTCTGAAGGTCTTAGATATCTACTTACATTTGATTTAACAAATCTTTTCCAATCCAAGCCTACTATTGAAAATGCCTCTCTTACAAAGTCTTCGATAGAGTAGTTTTCTCCTGTCGAAATTACAAAATCATCCGGTTTATCTTGTTGCAAGATATTCCAAATTGCTTCAACATAATCTCCGGCAAAACCCCAATCTCTACGTGCAGACAAGTTTCCCAATTCTAAAAAATTAATTTCTTTAGTCAAAATTTTTGCAATTCCAATTGTAATTTTTCTTGTAACAAAATTTAATCCTCTCCTTGGAGATTCATGATTAAATAGTATTCCATTTGCTGCAAACATATTAAAGGCTTGTCTATAATACCTGGTAGTATAATAAGCTGATACCTTTGATACTCCATAAATGCTTTGTGGTTGAAATTCTGTATTTTCATTTTGAGGCGGAGGTGATATTCCAAACATTTCACTTGAGCACGCTTGGTAATATTTAGATTTAATACCTTTATTTTTTAAAACTTGTAAAATATTTAAAGGTCCAAATGCATTGATATTAAAAGTACTATCAGATATTTCAAAACTAACGCCTACGTGGCTTTGGGCTGCTAAATTATAAATTTCATCTGGTTCAAATTTTTCTAAATTTCTTTCAATACTATTTAAATCAGACAAATCTCCATAAGAGGTATCAAATTTATTAGGATAAAGTTTATATAAATGATCAATTCTGGCTGTATTAAAAGAACTTGACCTTCTCATTACACCGATTACATCATAATTTTTTTTTAATAAAAGTTCAGATAAATAAGAACCATCTTGTCCTGTAACTCCAAAAATTAAGGCTTTTTTTTTCATAAGGTCTTTTAAGTTAAGTTTTTAGTAGTATCAAGCAGTTTAAGCATTATTAAAATCAACTTTGTATTACAAATAATTTGATGTAACAATTAAAATTCATTATGAAGAAAAAATTTATTATAAAACTTAAAGAACTTGAACCTAAAGATGTAACAAAAAAATATCAAAAATGGATGAATGATTATAATGTTGTCAAATATACAGCGCAATCGGAAAATAAACATACATATAGCGATATTCTAAATTTTGTTAAGAAAAAGAAAAAATCAAAAAACGAATTTCTTTATGGAATTTATTTAATAGATAAAAATAACTCTATTAGTGATCATATTGGTAATATTAAGTTAGGACCGATAAATTTCAAAAACCTCACAGCTGATATATCTTATTTTATTGGAGAAAGAAAACATTGGGGAAAAGGATTGGCAACTCAAGCTATAAGTGAAATAATTAAAATTGCGAAATCAAAATTTAAATTAAAAAAACTACAGGCAGGTCACTGGAAAAAAAATTTAGGTTCTAAAAAAGTTTTAAAAAGAAATAATTTTAAGTTAGAGGGAATTTTAAGATCTCAAATAGTGGTTAGAAATAAAAGATATGATCGATATTTATATGGTCTATTAATATAATTTTTTAAAATTTTTTAAGTCGTTTTTATCATCAAATTCATACCATAGACCTTTATTTTTTATAAAAAATATATTTTTATTATATTTAATTAAAAAATTAAAAAAATTTGTCATATCTATTTCCATAAAATATTTTTTATTTTTAACTAATTGTTTTTTGTAAAATAATTTTAGTTTATTCAAATAATTACTTGAAATTTTACTTATTCCAATAAATCTTGCATCTATATTATTTATATCACTTGTTTTTTCCCCCATTTTAATAATTTTTTTTCCTTTAACTTTTAAAGTTTCAGAGTCGTCTAATAATTTATTTTTTTTTTTCCAAACTTTTTTCCATTCAAAATCAATTAATGTTACTAAATCTTTTTTTGATTTTATTAAATTATTTATATTTTTTTTATCAAACATTATATCTGCGTAACAAATAATTACATCTTCATCATATACATTTTGTATTGCATTAAAAAATGTATACACCATATTAGTAAATTTATATTTTTTATTTTTTATATAATTATATTTGCCTCCTAAACTTTTTTTAATCAAATATTCTTTATATCCTGATGCAAAAATAAAATCTTTATCTTTAAAACCATAATATTTAAATGATTGAACACATCTTTTAATAAGTGATTTACCATAAACGTTTATTAAACATTTGGGCTTATTGATATTAAATCTTCTTCCTTTTCCAGCACATAAAATTATTATTTTCATTTTTTTTTTGTTAAAAAAACTATTAAATTTTTTAGAAATTTATTATTTTTTTCTCTCTCTGGATGCCACATTACACCAATTATTTTATTAGTTTTTATATGAAACATTTCTACATTTTTTTTTGAGTCAATTGCTATTTCTTTTGCATTTGTTGTTAAATTTTTTTTTTTTATCAAACTATTATGAAAGCTATTAACATTTAAAACTTTGCTTTTAATTACTTCAGTGTTTTTAAACCAAACATTATGTCTAGATCTCATATGACCTTGGGCATTATTTATTTTTCCACCAAAAAAAACATTAATTAGTTGTGCTCCTCTGCAAATACCCAAAATTGGAATTTTTTTTTTTAGGCTTATTTTGATTAAATTTTTTTCTATCTTATTTCTAATAATGGTATCCTTTTTTTTTCCTTTAACATCACTACCGCCCGTTAAAATTAAAAGATCAATTTTTTTATTTAATAGTGAGAATTTTTTTGCTGATAAATATGGTTTATTTGGAATTAACGAATATATAATTTTTTGTGATTCAAAGAAATTAAGCCAATAATGATCAATAAAATCAATATATCCTTTATAATATTTTTTTAAATTTGAAGTAATGGCTATATGCATAATTAATATTATAAGTTTTCGAAATTAACTTTCTCCAATTTACAATTAATATTTATTTTATCACTATTATTAATTTTAGAAAAATTATCTTCTCCAAAACCAATAATTGCAGGAATATTTAATTCTTCACATCTTATTGACATATGAGAATTTATTCCTCCAAATTTAGTTATTAATGCTTTAATTTTATGGGAGAAAATCCAATCATACCCTGGGTCAGCATTTTCTATTGCGATTACTTTACCTTTTAAATTTATTTTTTTACTTTGATTGTCCAATTTTATTAATTCACCATCAACAATTTTTTCGGTAATATAATTAGGTTTTGATAATAAGACAGATGATACATAAAAATCATCTTTTGAAACAATAAGATATGGCAATTTAATAAGTTTATAATATTCCCTTAATTTATTATTTGTATAATATTTTTTATAAATTGCAGATCTTTTTAATTTACTTGTTTTTAATTTAGATATTCTAAAAATATTTTTTAAACTCAAATCTTGAACAAAAGTATCTGCTTTATTTTTTTTAGACCATATTTTTATTAATTCTATTGAATCGCTTAAAGATCTTGTAAATATAAACTTTGAATTTTCTCTTAATTTCATTGAGTTAATACAATAATTAATTAGGTTTTCGCAATTTATTGAAAAACGATTTTTTTTTAATATTTTATCAATATTCGATATTTCTTTTTTTGATAAAAGTTTATTTACATTTTTTAAGTCTAAGTTTAAAATTTTTTTAATTTCATTATCATTTAGCTCGTTCTTTAAAAGCTTGCCATCATATCTTTTCGATAAAATATCATAACTTCCAGGTCTAAGATGAAAATATTTTCTTGTAAAAATTTTTTTATTTATTTTTTTTAAACTCAAATTTTTTTTATCAATTATATAATCGTGAGAAATTGTTTTAAGTTCTTTTAAAATTTTTGCATAGGTGCTTTTTTTTAAAATATTTAATTCTACAAAAGAAATTAATATTTTTTTTGAAATAAATGCATTTCTTGCAAATTTTGCAAAAGGAATTATTCCATTTTCTCTGCATAAATTCATGATTTTTTTTGAATAAAAAATTTCATCACTATTACTATTTAAATATCTAGATATATTTTTAACCCTCATTTTTTCTAAGAACATAATCTTTTCTGAATAAGATTTAAAATCTCTATAATAGTTACTTACAATATTATTTGTTAAATATTTTAAACTCTCAGAGAAAAAAATTTTTTCTTTTTGACTTAAAAAAGAATATTTTTTTTTTATAACTTTAGTTAATTTAAAATGATAACAGTTTTCAGTTATTTCAAACTCTATCTTGTCATGAAAATAAGGTTTTTTAATTAAGCTACTTGTCCAATATGTAGTAATTTTATTTCCTAAATTATTATTTATGTTTTTTGGTAGCAAAGAATTAAAACTTAAACGAGTATCAATGTAAGGCTTACCTGAAAATGAGTACATTAAAGGATAATTTGATATATTTTTATATCCCATCTCTTCTCTTGCCTTTGCCCAAGCATTGTTGGTTACTAAATACTTATATAGTGAATAGGAAAATAAATGTGGATGAAAACCTATTATTTCCGCAGGATTCCAGTCCGGCATTAATCCAAAAACGCCTTTTTTTCCATATCTCAAATTTTTTTTGTTAATTTTTTTATATTTTTTTTCAGAGTATTGTAAAAAAGTATTAACTTTTTTTTTATTAATTTTTTTCCATTTAATTTTTTTACTAATAGGTCTGACCTGCAAAATATTTACATTGAGTTTTTTATCTATTGCGAATTCAATATCTAATGATTTATTTTTGTATTTATTTTCTATTTGTTTAACTGCATTTATAAGAAATAAAAATTTTTTTGATCTTAATTTTTTTAGATTATCTCTGGAAACATATAATACCCTAAAACTGTCTTTTGTTCCTGAGGTAACTGATGATGTAGAATTACTAGTATCATCATAGTTTATAGTATAATAAGGCGCTCCATCACTAATTGAATAATTAGTTACAACACCACTACAGATAGAATTTTTAACAAATTCTTGAATTATTATATCACTATTTAAGTAGTATTTTTTTTTCGTTGTAAACTTTTTGTACTGATTTATTAAATCTTTGGTAAAAAAACTTATATTCTTTTTTGTATTTTTAACTTTTATAAAACTATCAAATTTACCCGCTAAAGAATAATTTTGATGATCTTCTAATATAAAAGATGACCTAATACATATTTTATCATTTAATGATTGATTTATATGTTGACAAATATTTTTTTTATTTTTTTTCCAATCTTTAACTTTAAAAAAATAAAATTTTGGTACTTTAAGATTTTCAAGATTACAATCTTTTATATATTGAAGATTCTTTGCTTTATTTAGAAACATAAATAGATTTTTTTTGATTTATTTGTCTAAAAGATTTTTTTTTTATTTTTTTTAAGATTTAAAAGTATATGCTTGATATTGTATAAAAATTCTTTTTTACTACCATTGTTTTCAATTATAAAATCAATTTTCTTTGGTTTTTGATATTTAATATCAACCCCTACAACATTTTTAATTTTTCCTTTTAAAGCATTTTTATATAAACTCTTATAATCTCTTTTAATTAAATTTTTTAATTTTGCATTAATATGTATCTCAATAAAATTTTTTAATTTTTTTCTTGCAATTAATCTATACTTATTCGACGTAATATTTGCACTGATTATTAAATTAATTTTTTGATCAGATAAATACTTAACTAAAGATATAAATCTCTCAGCATTTTTATTCCTGTCTTTTAATGTATACTTTAGATTATTTTGGAATACAGATCTTATCTCGTCACCATCAAGGTACAATGAGCTTTTATATTTTTTTTTAAATTTTTTATAAAGTGGCTTGGCAATAGTAGTTTTACCTGTTCCAGAAATTCCAGTTATCCATAAAATCATTTTTTAGATTAAATTTTTTTACAAATATATAAAGGCGACCTCTTAATTATTTTAAAGTATCCATTTTTTTTGAATTCTTCATCATAAATTTTTTTATAACTATCCCAAAAATTATCTACTAATTTTATTCCTCTCGGTTCAACTCCAGATGCCACAAAGCCCATTAAAATATCCCAATCTGTAACTCTCAGCTCTTCTTCTTCAATTTTTTTTTCTAATTTAAAATGCTTTGGTAACATTTGATCTGCTATTTCTTCAGTAAAGGAATCAATGATTCTGTCTGTTGGAAAATTTTTATCTAAACTTCTTCCAATTTCATAAACATTTAGCATATGTTTTTCGCTATTAGTCGTAATGCTACAAAAAGAAGACGACTTGTCATTTAAACAATCTTTTAGATTTTTTATTGAATTATCTTTGTTCTCAGCGTGGTAAAGCACATTATGACAAAAAACTATATCAAATTGACCCTTGTATTTATCTAGATTATCTATGTCGGCTATCTCAAAAGTTTTTTTTGCATGTAATTCTTCCGTATTAACTTTTTCCTTTTCAACCATTGCAGATGTGGCATCTGTAAAAGTAATATTAAGATTATAATTTTTAAAACTATCTAAATTTTTTTTCCAAAAAACCCCTGTACCACAACCAACATCTAAAATTTTTATTTCATCGTTATTTTTTTTAAATTCCGAAAGATCATATTGACTAAATATCCATTCATGAAAACCTACCTTGTTTTTTGTAAATTGATGAATTTTAATTCTAGCTTCTAGATATTTAGTAGTTTTGTATTGTTTTTCTTTTAAATATTTTTTGTTAATTTCTTCTTTCATGTCTAAATTGTAAAAATCCTTTCTATACCTGTTATATCTCTTTTAAAATCAATAATTTTATTTTTTTCATCAAATTCTAGGCAATATATATCTGGCATACTAATTTTTTTCCAGTCATTAAATGTAAAATTAGTATTTAAAAAAAACTTTAGAATAATACCAATTGAATTTCCATGTGAAACTAATACTAGATTGTAATCGTTTTTGTAAAAATTTTCTAAAATTTCGTTAATATCTTTTTTAATTTTTTCAACATGCTCCGACTGAGATGATCCATTTTCTACTTTAAAATGTTCATCGCTCCACATTTTTTCTATTATCTGGTGTTTAGATAACTTTTGATCTTTTCCAATGTTTATTTCTTCTAGCGCATCACTTTTTTCTATATTAGCGCCAAAATCTAAAGATAGCTTTTCTATAGTTTGCATTGCTCTCTTAAAAGGACTGGAAATTATTCTAACTTTTTTTCCCTCAATTTGATCTTTTATTTTTTTACAAAGTGAGGTTGCTTGAATAATACCGTCGTCATCTAAAACTCTTTCTCTATCTGATCCCTCCATTGCTGCTTTGCCATGTCTTATTAATGTAATTTTTTTCATAATTTTTAAATTTTTATTTTAGGTTATATGATTTTTTTTAAATAATTCAAGATTTATAAATTTCCATTCAAAATCTCTTTTTAACTTGTATTTTGTAAAATTTTTTTTTCCTAATAATTTTTTAACATAGCCATATCTAATTTTAGAATAATATTTTACTTCATTAGGAAAGCCAGAAAAGCCCTGCTTTTCATAAATAAATTTCCTATTAAAATATCTAGAAAACAAATTTTTTAAAATAATTTTTAATTTAAACTCTTTTTCGTTATTTAAATTAATTTTAAATTTTGCAGGAATATTCAAAATTTCTTTAATTATATTTTTTTGGACAAAAATGTTTCTTATTTCAACAGAGTTATTAGAGCCAACTAGATCATTGCAAGCATTACCCACTTTTACTGCTTGAATAAAATAGTCGCAGAATAAATTAGATTGAATATTTATTTCTTCTTTATCACTCAAAAAATCATATTTTTTTCTTACTCTTTTTCTAAAATTAGCAATACTTCGCTTGTACTTTTTGTCTTTAATTCCAATCATCTCATAAACTTTTTCATTAATTGATGAATAAGGAGACAAATTAAGATTATTTGATTTCCAATTAAGATTTTCATAAATTTTATAACCACCAAACAATTCATCTGCTCCATCGGCAGAGAAATATACTTTACATCTTTTTTTTTTAAAAAAATTAGATATTTGATGAATGCCAACAACGCTATGTGTGTATATAGGCAGTTTACTAATTTTATATATTGCTAACAAATCTCGTAAATATTTCTGTGGAGTAATGTTAATTTTATGAATCTTTGTTTTAAAAAACTTCTGAAAATCACTAATTTTTTTGCTTATCATATCTTTTCCATCATGATGTAATACTGCAAGAATATTTGGTTTTTTAATTTTGTTAATAATTCCAGATTGTAATGAAGAATCTATTCCGCCTGAAAATATGCAACCAAAGTTTGTATTTGGGATCATTTTTTTTGCCTGTCTTGTTAATAAATTATTTATTTTATTAGTAATTTCAGTTTCAGAAAGTTTTAAATTCATTTTGTATTTTTTTTTATCTATCCAATCTAGTGGGTCTTCAAAAATTCCCTTTTTTACGATTAGATTAGATAATTTAATTGTAAAAAATGAACCAGGATTTAAAACTTTGACTCCTTTATAACATGTTTCATTGAATGGCATTAAATGTCTAGTAGTAAAATAATTCTTAATTATATTTTTGTTTATTTCTAATTTTTGATTATATTTTAAAATAGAACTAACATTTGATGAAAAAATAATTTCTTTTTTTGTTTCATGCATATATAAATTTTTTTCACCTTGAATATCATTCACTATTATAAATTGATTTTTTTTTTCGTCAAAAACTATATATGCAAACATTCCATTAAGTAGAGTAGGAATTTTTTTTGAATCAATTTTTTCGTGTATATCAACCAATATTTGTGTATCACTAATTATATGATTGGGTTTATATTTTAAATATTTTATTGATAATTCTTTAAAATTATATATCTCGCCATTAAATGCTATATGATATCGATTAGATTTTGATTTTATAAGAGATTTTAAATTTTTATTTAGTCTGCCCGTTATATTTAAAATTGTATTACAAAGAAAAATTTTATCATTATTATAAAAATTATATTTAAAGTCATCAGGTCCTCTTTTTTTTAAATTTTGCAAAACAGAAAAACACTTTTTCCTATCAACCTTTTTCTTTTTTGAAATAACAAGAAATATTCCACACATAAGTAAAAATTATAAAATTTATATATTAATTTCTATTTTTAATAATTTATTTTTTCATCTTTATTAGAAATGAGCCTGGATAAATTTCTTTTACTTCAAAGGAATTTTTTATTTTCATTATTTTTGCTATGGAAGAGATTTTTTTCTCAATTTCATCTACCGTTAAATTGGGAAATTTTTGTATAGCAAAATTAATTCTACCTCTAATTTCTTGATTAAATAACGCTTTAATAAACATTATGTAAAATCTTATTTTTGATTTAGTTTTACTGTAAGCAAAATTAAAATAACCTACTTTAGCATCTTTATCGTTTAAACTTTGTTTATTTGTTTCTTTCGAAAAACATTTAATCATATTTTCTACAGAACATACTTCTTGTGACAAATTAAACATATTTATTTTCAATTTTTCATAATTTTTATTTAAAATATCCTCAAAAATATATTTTTCGGTATTTTTATTTTTAAATTCATCTATCTTTTTTATCAAATCATCAGATGTATCTACTTGTATTCCAGTTATTTTAGGAAGTTGAAACATTACATCATTGTCATTTATAGGAACAAAATTATAGTTCAATTTTTTTAATAAAAATGCCTCTACTGAGGTTGTACAATTTGACGAAATAGCAAAATTTGAAGCCATAATCCAACTACAAGTATTGCTATCATCGTAAATTGTATGAATATTTTTATATTTTTTATCTAATTGTTTCCACAATTCGTGATTTTCTGACATATGAGGACGAATTATTAACTTTTCTTCAGGATATTTTTTAGAAAATTTACCAATAAAATCAATTGTTTTTTCTAATGTTTTAGCCTGAAGTTTCTCCATTTTAAGTCCATTTGAATATACCAATGACTTTTCACTAAATCCCTCACTTTGCAATACTTCTAATCTTTTTTTTACAACCGAACCAAAAAAATGATTTGTGAAAGTAAAAAATGTATTAAATAAGAAAAAATTTCCATATTTTTTTTTTATTTTTAAAGCTTCATCATAATAAATTTGTTTAATAGGATTTTTGAGAATATCAATTCTAGAACTTCCTGTTTTATAAATTTTATTTTTATATTCAGGAAGTGCATTCGTTAGTAATTGAAAATCATCTTCACCCCATGCAAAAATATAATCTATATATTTTAAATTTTCTTTGTGTATTCTTCTTTTAATAAAGTCTTCACTACTAAAATACATGAGTCCCTCTTCATCCATTACTGATATTGAATGACCAATTTTTTTGATTTCTACTATTTCTTTAAAATAATTTTTTCCTAAACTTTTAAGGATCACCATTCCAGTTTTAAAATAATTTTTATATTGGTAAAAGTTATTTTTTTTTGACATTACTGTTTCATATCCATTTAGACATGATTTGATCGCAAAATAACATCTGGAGTCCAATTCTCTTTTTTTTACTTCTAATATTAGATAAATTCTCTTATTCATTGCTTAATATTATTGTAATTTATATTTTTTAATTTTTGATAATTTTACCTTCTTATTCTTTACTAGATATTTGGCAAATTCCAAATCTAAAGGATAATTGATATCATAGGATTCAAATTTTTTATTAAAATATGGAATAATTTTTTTTCCTGTTATAGTTTTATATTTATTTAAAATTGACGTTTTAGATATTTCCAAACTTGCATTTTGAACAAATATCTTTGGTAAAGACTTATATTGTGAATTATAAGAAGGTTGTTTTGAGATTTTTCTATTCATTAGAGGAGATATAAAATTATTTTTTTTTTTCCACATTTTTCCAGGATGTTCTTTTACTAATGAAACTGCTCTCAATGAATCACATTTTTTATACTTTAGATATTTTTTCCAAGCATCTTTAATTGTATTTTCAGTTCGAAATGGGTTTGTTGGTCTCAATATAAAAAAATGAGTAAAATGTATATTTTTTTTTTTATATAAATCAATTGTATAATTAACCCATTCATAATCGGATGAGGTTGATGATGAAATTTTCTTTGGTCTTAGACATGGTACTTCTGCACCGTAGTACTTTGCAACTTTTCGATATTTAGAAGAGTCTGTTGAGACCACTACTTTTTCAAATAATTTTGATTTTAAAGCAGATTGTATAGCGTATGCTAGGAGTGGGTGAGAAAAAAAATTTACAATATTTTTATTTTTTATTCTTTCTGACCCTTGTCTTGCAGGGATCAGTGCTATAATTTTTTTTTTTACCACAAAACTCATTATTTAAATTTTATATCTCTAAATTTTGTAGTTTTAAGTCCACCTTTTAGTTTTAAGCCATACTTTTCTTCTACTCTTACTCTATCGTTAAAATGAGGTGTTGATGCTTCAATTATTGTACAATTACTTAACGCTTCTTCTTGATGCACTAATCCTGGAGCAAAATGAAAACAATCTCCGGCTTTGCAAGTTTTTTTTATTAATTTTCCTTTTCCATTGTCATAACGAATTAGAAGTTTCCCTGATAAAAGATAGCCACATTCATTTTTTTTTCTGTGATATTGTAATCCACCTTTTTTTCCTTTTTTAATCTTTAAGAGTTTTAATGATAATTTTTTTGGTATTAAGGTTAACAATGTTTCAGTTCCCCATTGTCGTTTACCCATATTTTTTTTGGAAGGAAAAATTTTATTTTTTATTTTTTTCATTTAATATTTATTCAATATCTTCTTTGTTTATGAAATCATCTTTATTTAAATCTTTATTTAATTTCCTATTTAACAATGATTCGTACTCATAAGGTCTAAGTCCTCCACCTGGGGATTTAAATGCAAGATCATTATAATTTAAAATATGTCCCTTTTTAAAATTTCCAGCCGAAACTATTGATTTATACATTTTTTTTAAGGGAGCTTCTTCTGCAGATAATAATTTTTTTTCATTAGACCCTAACATTAATGGTATTCTTTTTAAGTTTCTAATTAGTTTTTCTAATCCTTGTGGTTCTAAAGAAAAAGCATGATCTGTTCCTTTCCATGATCTATCTAGAGTAAAGTGTTTTTCAAAAACTCTGGCTCCAAGCATATACGCTATTGATGCTGCATCTATTCCATTCTCATGGTCAGATAAACCAATGGTTATATCTGGATATTGTTTTATTAATTCTATTATTACTTTTAAATTCATATCTTCTATTGCTACTGGATAGGAGGCTGTACAATGTAAAATTATTAATTTTTTGTTTATACTGATTATATTATCATAAGCTCTTCTTACATCTTTAAAAGAGCCTCCACCGGTACTTAAAAATATTGGTTTATTTGTCTTAGCAATTTTTTTTTGAAGAGGTGTATTAATTAAATCTGCTGAAGCTATTTTATAAGCAGGCATTTTTAATTTTTCTAAAAAATCTAAACTTTCTTCATCAAATGGTGTACATAAAAAAATAATATCAATTTCTTTAGCGTATAAAATTAATTCTTTATATTGTTCCTCTGAAAACTCTAAAAATTCTCTGTGCTCTCCATAGGTTGCACCATAACTATTTTTGTGATCATAAGGTTGGTTGAAAAAACTTTCAGTAAATAAATTTTTATTGCTTCTTTTTTGAAGCTTAACTGCAGATGCTCCACATTTTTTAGCTGACAAAAAAAGTTGTTTTGCTATTTCAACAGAACCTTTGTGATTATGACCAATTTCAGCAATAACAAAACTTTGATCTTTAACTAAATTTTTTTTGAATAAATTTTCAAGCATCATATTATAAAAAAACTATTTTTAATTTTTTTGTAGCTTCTAAAGTAAGTATTATGACTATCATATTTTACTTCTTTTTAACATTTCCATTAATAATTTCATAAATTTCATCACAATAAATTAAAGGATTTTCTCTGTGTGTAATAAAAATAATTGTTTTAGTATTTTTTAATTTTTTTAAATCATTTAAAATTCTATTTTCTACATCAATATCTAAATTATTTGTTGATTCATCTAATATAAGAACATTTGGATCATTATATAATGCTCTAGCAATACCTAGTCTTTGTACCTGTCCGCCCGAAATCTTTGATCCCTTTTCTCCTACAATAGATTCGTAGCCATTTTCAAGATTATTAACAAATTCAGTTAATTGGACTGCCTCAATTGATTTTTTTACTTTATTTATATCAATTTTCTCTTCTTCAACTCCAAATGCAACATTATTTATAATACTTTCATCGAGCAAAAAAATGTTTTGTGGCACATATCCAACTTTTGATTTCCAATCAATTTTATGCTTTGAAATATCAATTCCGTCTAAATTTATAGTACCATTGTTTGGTTTTAACAAACCAAGCAAAAGATTTACAAAAGTAGTTTTTCCGTTACCACTAGCCCCAATTAATCCATAAAATTTTCCTTTTTCTAAAGAGATTGTTAGATTATTAATAATTTTTTTATTTGAATTAAGATATTTAAAATTTACATTATTTAAAACATATTTATTTTTATCATAATTATTAGAAAGCAAATTTTTATCTATTTCTAATAATTCTTTACTATAGTTTTCACTGCTTTTAATTAATTCATACATTTTATGAACAACTGGAGATTTATATTTTATTCCTTGAATTACTGTAACTATTTTAGTTGTTGAGGGTAATAGTCTAATTGCACAAAGGGCAAATAAACTTAAAGTTGGAATTAAATTTTTTAAATCATCATTACTATTCTTGATAATAATTATTGATATAATTGTAATTATCAGTAATTCTAAAATAATTCGAGGAAGACTGTTCAAAACTATATAATTTCGATAAACATTTCCAACACTTATTTTTTCTTTTAATTGTTTTGTTTGAAAATAATTTTTTACCTCGTACAATATTATTTCTTTGATGGCGCCTATCGATTCAGTCACATATTTCATATGCTTATTTGAATGTTTTAATCTTTCTTGGCCAAGCTCTAAAGTTATTCTTTTACTTAATAAATAGTATAAAAAGACAAATATTATAATTGGTAATAAAATAGTTATAGTATTAATTAAATCTACCGATAATAACAGAAACAAAATACCTAATAATAAAGTAAATTCAACAATGATTGATAAAATATTATCAATAGTCTTTCTAAAATTTCCTACTTCAACAACTATGTTTCTAACTATATCTGTTGTGCTTATGTTTACAAAAAATAAGTAGGGCTGATTTATATAAGATCTAAATAATTTTTTTGTTAAATTAATTTCTACTTTATTAACAAAATTTGCAGTCCACCATGAAAAAAAGAGTAAGAAAATATTTTTTGCAACAAAAATAGCAAGTAAAAAAATCATTAAAAACGATATTGAATTTATTTCCCAATTTTTCGTAAATAGATTTACAAATTCTGAAAAAAATAAAAATGAATCATTTTGACTTCCAGTCATTGTACTTATTATTGGAACAATCATTCCCAATGATGCTGTCTCAAAAATAACAGAAACAAGACTCAAAAATAAAAAAATAAATGATTTAATTTTATTTTTAGAAGAAAGAATATACCATATCTTTTTTAGATCATTTATCATAAATAAAATTTTTTTTTAAATTTTAAAAAATTATTTGAGTAATTTTTACCACTGAAGAAATTTTTTTAATTTTTTGCCTATGTAATTCAATTCAGATTTAGTTAAGTTAATTTTTGCTTTATATAAATTTTGTTTGGAAATATTAATATTATAATCTAGCTTTGAAATCCTTCTTATAGACAAAAATTTACATAATCTTTTGCTTTGATTATCGTAGTCATTGATAAATTTTTCATATTTTATTTTTATTAAAATATTGTTTTCTTTAATTTTATTATAATCTTTCATTATATTGGTATACCAATCACAAAAAGTTTTAATGTTGTGGCCTGGATATGCTAAAGATTTTCTTGTTTTCATGCTAGAAAAAATGCTTCTTGGATCTCTTGTAACCAAAATAATTTTTCTACGATCTAAATATTGTGTAGATTTTATAGGATCCCAAAAATTCCCTCCTTGGTCAATTACATAATTTTTTTTTTCTCCTGATAAAATATATAAAATTTTATTTAAAAATATTTTTGTTTTTTTTATAAAAATTTTTTTTTCGACTGGAATTATCATTTTGCAAAATTTTACTTCTTGAGACGTTTTATTAATCCTAAGTATACGCCACTTAAGTTTCTCATGAAAATTAAAGCCTAGTCTAAAAAACTCTGGTAATCCATAATATTTAATTAAACTTATCTGTTTAAGATATTTTTCTACTTCAATAAAAAAAAGTGAATTATACAAGTATTTTTTTTTATTTTTTTTTTTTACAGATAAATTTTTTAGTTTTGCGATATATTTTTCAAACTCACCAAAGAAGTATGCTGAATTATTTACACTAAAATTTTCATATAAGCCACAATATAAGTTATGAATACCTCCTGGATCATGCAACAACCTAAATTCAGATTCAAGATTAAAAGGACGTGTAAAATCATTTCTATTTAATAGGTAATCAGAAATTAAACCAGCCCCACTTAAACCTGGGCTGATAACCACAACCTTAAAATTTTTCATAAATTATTTTTGTAAAATTTTTCTTATTATATTTTTAATTGTATTTTTTCTTAGAATAATTTTTTTTCTATTTGACAACTGATTATTTGTAATTTTTTTTATTTTTGCTATCCCTGAGCCAATAAAATTGAATGATAAATCAAAATTTTCAATATTTGAATTATATACATCTAAAATTCTAAAGAATGTTTCATAGTTATTTATTTCAGAATTAAAATTATCTCTAATATTATTTTTTGAATATATTATCCAGCTAATATCATCAATAATGAAATAGCCATTTTCTTTTACCATTGGATAATAATGATAAAATATTTTTTCTACATGCTTTGCATTATGAAAGCTATCTAAATAAATTAAATCAATTTGTTTAGGAATAAACTTTTCTACTAATTGATAATTATCATCTCTACAATGAATAAATTTCCATTTAGTTGAGTTGAATTTATTTTTATAGTCATCAACGTCAACAGAATATAAAAATCCATCATTTTTTTCACAAACATCAATAAACATTTCAGTTGATTGCCCATGTCTTACACCAAATTCTAAAATTTGTGGCTTAGAAATTTTTAACAAATCTTCTAAAAATGTTTCTTCTAATTTTTTTATATAGGTATCTTTTTTCATAATCTTTTTTTATCAGAAATATTCAATTTGGGAATTGAGGAAACGACGTCAAAATAGTAATTTTCAGTTGTACAAATCAACTTTTCCTCTTTTTCAATCAGATATGATTTGCAGCTTGGGCACAAAAATTGAATTTTTTTATTACTTTCTTCTTTATTATTATTTTTTTTTAATATTATTATTTCAGATCCATTAATATAGTTTTGTACAGGCGATTTCTTTCTAAACACGACAGAAAGATCTAATTTTTTTAACAACTTACTTGTAATTTTTACATATCCTTTTTTATAAATATGATTTTTTGTTACTTCTGATCCTAGTTCATATGATGGCTCAATTAAAACAACATATTTTTTTGCGACTCTACTACATTCATTGACTATTTTTACAAAAAGATGAGGTACTTGTTCTAAACAATGTGATGTGTAAACTATATCAAAAGAATTATCTGGAAAAGGTAAGTTAGAAGCATTTCCGTTAACTACAAAATCTATATTTAAATTTTGATTTTTAAGAAATTCATTTCCTACAACTAATCTGTTCAAAGATAAATCTAATGCTCCTGAGTAATCTAAAAAATATTTTTTTAAGCTTTTAATAACCTCTGCTGCTAATGTCAGCTCTCCAGCACCTACTTCCAAAAATGATTTAGAGTTTGTTTTTATAATAATATTGTTTAGATATTTTGAATAATAATCTTCCTTGCTACCTCTAAGTTCAATTACATTATCATTATTTATTTGCGCAATAAATTTTTTATTACTATCTAAATAATTTTTAATATACATACCAGAAATTTTATCATATTTATTTTTTACTTTTTCCAGAGATCTATCCTTTACATAAACAATATCTGTACCAAAAGAAAAGAGTTTAAAGAAATCAAATAAAAAAATTTTAAATTTTCTTCTTAATTTAAAAAAATAACTAACACTCCACTTTTTCTTTATTTCTTCGATCTCATTTTTATTTAAAATTCTTATAATTTTATCTTTATCAAAAGAAATATCTAAAATTTTATCTGTAAAATTATCCATTAATTATAAAGTTAAAATTTTTTTAAATCTTATTTAATATAATTATATTTTATTAAATATTAGATTTTTTAAATCTTTCACTGAAAGATATTTATTATTATTTTTAGAATTATAAGAAAAATTTTTGCTAAGATTTTTTATTTTAAATTTCTTCTTATAGTGCTTTAATATTCTTGATGAATGCTCTTTATTGGCAGATAAAATTAAATAATAACCACCTATATCAACAGAGTTTATCCCATCATGTATTGAGATCATTTCCTCATCTATTTTTTCTCCTGGTCTTATTCCAATAATTTTAATTTTCCTGTTTTTATCTATTGCTTTGCAAACATCAGTAATTTTGTAGGATTTTTGTTTTGGAACAAAAATTTCACCTCCTTGTTGATTTTTTAATGCAAACAAAACTGTTTCTATGCTTTCATCTAAGGTGATATTAAAACGTGTCATTCTTTCGTCTGTTATAGGAAATACTTTTTTATTTTTATTATAATTAAATATTTTCAAAAAAGTTGGAATTACTGAACCTCTAGATCCCATTACATTTCCATATCTCACAACAGAAAAGTTATAATTAGAAATTCCTGCATAATAATTTGCAGCAATAAATAATTTATCACTGCATAATTTTGTAGCTCCATATAAATTTATTGGACTTGCAGCTTTATCAGTTGACAATGCAATAACATTTTTAACTTTACGATCAATTGCTGCTTCAATAACATTTTGAGCACCCATAACGTTTGTATTAATAAATTCCATTGGGTTGTACTCAGCGGCTGGAACCTGTTTAAGTGCTGCTGCGTGAATAACAATATCTATTCCATAAAATGCTCTTCTAAGTCTATTAACATCTCTTACATCACCTAAAAAAAAACGAATTTTATCTTGATAATTTTTAAACGGTTCTGAATTTGACATTTCAAATTGCTTAAGTTCATCTCTGCTAAAAATAAC
>MDSV01092575.1_pt1 | contig 25633 bp, 15 predicted proteins | sample 810851 | NCBI WGS metagenome assembly MDSV01 (sample SAMN05326640, study PRJNA326480) | marine metagenome | isolation source: seawater | place: Atlantic Ocean: North East | collected 2012
CACTTATGAGGGGTTCTCAGGTCGCCAAGGCACAGGTGTTCTGTTATGATGGATAATATACCGATGATTGCCGCAGTCGCAAGTCTCGTAGGACTTGCCATTGCATTTATGCTGTACCAACAAGTGAACAAAGTGAAAATTGACAACGATAAGGTTGCCAACATCACAGAAGAAATTCAAAAAGGTGCCATGGCGTTCCTTTTCGCAGAATACAGAGTTCTTGCCATTTTCGTGGTCGTTGTTGGAATTGCACTTACGCAACTCAATGACATGAACACCGCTCTTGCCTTCTTTGGAGGTGCACTTGCATCTGTTGCTGCTGGTTTCTCTGGAATGCGTGCTGCAACATCGGCTAACGGTCGAACAACCATGGCCGCTAAGAACGACGGCAAGGCAGGAGCACTTTCCGTCTCCTACAACGGAGGAGCCGTCATGGGTCTTTCAGTTGGTGGACTCGGGCTTCTCGGTATCTCCCTCGTTGCATATTGGCTCGGAGCTGGCGATGCCAATCCTGACCTTTCCGCTGCTGCAGGATTTGGTATGGGTGCCTCATCCATTGCGCTCTTCGCTCGTGTAGGTGGCGGAATTTACACCAAGGCTGCTGACGTTGGCGCAGATTTGGTCGGTAAAGTCGAAGCAGGTATTCCTGAAGACGACCCTCGCAACCCTGGTGTGATCGCAGACAACGTTGGTGACAACGTTGGTGACGTCGCAGGAATGGGTGCTGACATCTTCGAATCCTTTGTCGGTTCTATCATTGCAGCAATGATCATCGCTAGTTCTGAGGACTTTGCCGGAACTTCCGATTACATCATGATGCCAATTATGCTCGGTCTCATTGGCTATGTCGCATCGATTGTTGGTGTGTTCTCAATGTTCGTACTCAAGAACGGCAGTGACGCAGCAGCAGCCCTTCGTAACACGACCTTTATCGCAGCCCTTCTCTTCTGGGTCGGCGGATACCTTTCGCTCGAAACTGTTTCGATGTTTGGCACTGAATTTTCAGGACTTGGCTTGATTGATGTGAGTTCTGGAGTCATGCATTCGGTTGTTTTGGGCAGTGTTGTCGGAATCGCAATCGGCCTCATTACTGAATACTACACTGGAATCGAGCCCGTCTTTGGAATCAAAACCAAAGCCATTCCTCACATCGGTGAAATGTCCAAGACTGGACCTGCAACCAACGCTATTGCCGGACTTTCGGTCGGTATGATGTCAACCTTCATCCCAATCATTCTGATTGCTGCTGGTATCTTTGGAGCAAATTACTTCGGTGGAGATGATTTCGGCCTCTATTGCATTGCAATGGCTGCAATGGGCATGCTTGCTACAGTCGGTGTGACCATGACCGTGGATGCTTACGGGCCAGTTGCTGACAACGCAGGTGGAATTGCTGAGATGAGCGGACTTGGTTCTGATGTCCGAGCAATCACCGATGAACTCGATTCAATCGGAAACACAACTGCAGCAGTAGGCAAAGGATTCGCAATTGGATCTGCCGCATTGACCGCACTGGCACTGTTTGCAGCTTACACTGCAGCAGTCGGCCCAGATAATCTTGACTTGACATTGACGAACCCAATGGTCGTCATTGGCCTGCTCATTGGCGGCGGTCTACCGTTCGTTGTCGCTGCAATGACCATGACTTCGGTCGGCAAGGCAGCAGGCGACATGGTTGTCGAAATCCGACGCCAATTCGCCATCATGCGAGAAAGTCTGGCAAAGGACTCATCCTTTGAAGGTGACCTTGAAGACGCCACGACATGGCCTGAAAAGGTCGTTGCAGGTGACATGACCTATCCTGACTCACAAACTTGTGTCGATATCTCAACCAAGGCTGCTCTGCGAGAAATGGTCGGCCCGGGTGTTGTCGCCGTTCTCGCACCGGTCATCGTCGGTCTAGCACTTGGCGCTGATGCTCTTGGCGGACTTCTTGCAGGTTCCCTTGTTACTGGTGTTCTCATGGCTCTGTTCATGGCAAACGCCGGTGGCGCTTGGGACAATGCAAAGAAAGCAATTGAGCAAGGTCACATTGAAGGCGCAAAGAAGGGCGATGATGCTCACGAAGCAGCCGTCATCGGTGACACGATCGGAGACCCATTCAAGGACACATCAGGTCCATCACTCAATATTCTCATCAAGTTGATGTCTATTGTTGCTGTCGTATTGGCCGGAACTGGACAACTTATCTGAGGCGCTTTTGAGCGTTAGCCTCTTGAAGGCATCATGGTAGGCCACACCATGAAGGCCACCTCCCGTGCACTTGTGCTCGTGCTTTTGTTTGTATGTTCAACCACGCTTGCTGGTTGCACAGATGGGTCACTGGAGGGTACCTCGCAGGACACCACGACCGAGGAGCAAAAACTTCTCCCTGAATGGGAGGTTGGAGACCAGTGGCTCTACACCTTCATTACGCCACAATTTGGCGAAGACAGTGCCCGACTCGTCGTGGCTGAAATCGATGAAGATGAAGGCGTCTACAACGTTGGAATTTCATCGAGGACAGAAGCTCAACGACACGCAGTGATCAACCATAATCCGTTCCTTGGGCGAATGACGATTGATGGGCTTTCTGTGTATGAGAACGGGGAGCCTCAATCGGTGTTTTCTTTCCCTTGGGTTGTTGGAGACAGTTGGAGTTTTACCCTCTTCGGACAGGAATGGAGTGCTTCGACAGACTCGATCAACAACGGCAATGCTCGTGTATCTGCAACTTCAGCAGAAGGGCATGAACTCTCCTACACCTTCAGTGGTAGTAAGGAATTTATGGAGTCTTTTGTTTGGCGTGATGGCGACGGAGTTCGTCAATTGCGAATGGATTTGAATGCTGCTCGAAGCGGCTACTCCGGCGATGTTTTCTTTTACCGGGCAGGAGATTTACTTGACAGTCTCTATGAGGAAAACGATCAAGAATTCTACGATACATTCCTCGACGAAGGACATTCTTCCGAAGGAGATTGGAACACACTTGTTTGGTATTTGGATGTGGAAATTAGCCAAGGCGGCTCAGGTTCACTTTCCATGAAAGACCATGCGGGAGCTTCTCCACTCACGAGAGCATGGGGTTCAGGGGCAACTGAGCCAGGTACTATTGGCACTATTCCGTCAAACACGGGGGAATATTCACTCACTGTAACCGTACGTGGTCCGGGCTCCTTTGTTCACCTGCGTGTTGCCGGTGCACTTGTTTTCCAGTGGACCCTTTGAGGTGATGCATTGCCCACGCTCATTATGATGCACGGGATGACTGGCAACGCCGACATGATGCGCCCATTTGCTGAAAAAGTACTTCCAGAGGGCTGGACATTAATTGTCCCTCAAGCACGCTACATGCATCCGCGCCGCGGTCGTACATGGTGGCGATACGAGGATGAGGATGCCGATGCAACACGGCGAATGAACTTGTCCAGGCGTGAACTCATCGATGTTGACTCAAGTCTTTCTCAACTCGAACAAATCATCTCTGAACGGGCACCCCTTGGCCCCTTGGTCGTTGGAGGTTTTTCTCAAGGCGGTGCTATGGCCCAAGAAATGCTCCAGTTGCCGCTTGCTGATCGGATTGTCGGAGTCGTTGCCATTGGGACCCGTCTGGTTCGTGGCATGGAACTTAGACTCCGTTTGGCTGAACTCGATCCGAAGCATCTGTTTTGGATGCACGGCGAAAAAGACGTTCGAGTTTCCATCCAAGATGGCTGGGCGGTAGCTCACACCTTCGAAGCTGCCGGTTGGGCGCTTGAACTCATCGAACACAAGAAGGGACACATGATTCCAATGGAGCATCATGATGCCCTCAAGGAGTGGTTGACCGTGTTAGGACAAGTAGGCTTGTAATTCGGTGAATCCACCGATGTACATTGGCTGGCCCTGCCTCAAATCCAAGATGACTGGAACGGTTCGATGCCCGGTGGCCGCTACTACTGCGTGGCGATCAGCTTCTCCAGAATCAAAATTCAGTTCCGTGAACGACAACGATTTTCCATTGAGCAATCGCTTTGCCGCGGTACAGTACCCGCAAAAGTTGCCCGTGTACACTAGGAAATCAGTCCCGGCCTTTGCAGCGTCTGCAAGTACACGCTCTTCGCTCATGAAACGGGCTCAAGCCCGCTCTATTTGAACTCAGCCACTTTCATGGTGCCTTTCGCCGTGGCTATGATTGAACGAAAGCGGAAAAAATGCGTGCTCGGACGTGTTCATCTGTGGCCGGGGAACCATGGACGATGGTCACTTCAGCCCCTGCTTTTCGAGCAAGTTGGGCAAGCACTTCAGCGGTCAGGCTTCCCAATCCATGAGCGTCATTGAATGTTGCACTTGCAGGTGCCCGTGAGATTTGTCTGGTGCCCGCATAGCCAGATCCGTCAGTGACGAGAACGACGCGTTCGACGACACCTGGCTGCAATGCATCCATCGCTTCTCGCATCGTTTCTATGGTGCCTCGCAGTCGGTCAAGCGGGTCGCTTGACTCGTTGTCAAAGGTGCAGACGAGGGCATTTTTGACATTGGTAGCCCCCGAAGACAGCGACCATCCTTTCTGCTCAATCCATGGACGGTGGCGCTCAATCTCACCGAAGACATGGACCTCCCGCATGCTTCGAGGGTGAGGTCCGTGGATTGAAATGGTTTGGTTCTGTCCCGACCGTTCGCCAATAGTTCTAAGTGAAACCGGATACGAATTACAAGTAGGGAAGGATATGGTTCCAATCGAAGTACGGAAGGATAAAAAGACCCGTACGCAACCTAAGTACATGCTTGAGGGGACCCTTCGCAGCAAGGCTGCTGTTTTTCTTTCCCTGGCATTGTTTATTTTCAGTTCAGTTTCGGTCGCAGTTCATCCTCTACCGCTTGAATTAGAAGATCCCTTTGCACCTTCCGAAACTGGTGCACGAAGTGACTCCGACGGAGACAATGTTTCGGATGGTGACGACGCTTGCCCGACAGGGGTCACAGGTTGGAATTCCACTGCCTTGACCGATCACGATTCAGATGGATGTCGTGATTCGGATGAAGATGACGACGACGACAATGACAATGTTGACGACGACGATGATACGTGCCCGAAGGGGGTACTGGGTTGGACCTCATCAACCTCAACCGATTATGACGGGGATGGTTGTCGTGACACCTCCGAGGATACCGATGACGACAACGATGGAATTACCGATTCGGCCGATAATTGCAGCACAGGCGACATGGGATGGACGCCCTCGGCTTCTACTGATTACGACTCTGATGGCTGCCAAGACAGCGGTGAAGATACGGACGACGATAACGATAGTCGTCCCGATCCTTTTGATGATTGCCAGTTAGGCAATCTTGGCTGGACCTCCGGGCCAAGCACCGATTATGATTCAGATGGATGCCAAGATGCAATCGAAGACCTCGATGACGACAACGATGATGTCGAAGACGGAGAGGACTCTTGCCCTGTAGGGGATTTGAGTTGGAGTTCGACCTCTGGTACCGATCATGACGCTGATGGATGCCAAGACGCGTTGGAGGACACCGATGATGACAACGATGGCATTCTCGATTCTTCTGATGATTGCCAAGATGGTGATCTAGGGTGGACACCTTCGAGTTCAACCGACTATGACTCTGACGGCTGCCAAGACAGTGGTGAGGACACTGATGACGACAATGACAACGTCGATGATACTGCGGACGCTTGTCAGTTAGGTGCTCTAGGTTGGACTTCAACCGCAGCGACAGATAACGACGGTGATGGGTGCGCTGATGCTTCTGAGGACAACGATGATGACAACGATGGCATTTCTGACGCATCAGACAATTGCAGTTCTGGTGATTCGAATTGGACTCCAGGGCCGTTGACTGACTATGATTCGGATGGCTGCCAAGACAGCGGCGAAGACGATGATGATGACAACGACGGTGTTATCGACAACAATGACAATTGCCCTAAAGGGAATATGGGGTGGACTTCAAGCCCATCCACTGACTTTGATTCAGATGGGTGCCAGGATTCTTCATCGGAAGATCTCGATATCGACAATGACGGTGTGAATGACTTAATCGATGACTGTCCAACAGGTAACCTTGGCTGGACCTCCTCGGCTTCCACGGATAATGACGGCGACGGTTGCCAAGATGCATCAGCTGAAGATACAGATGATGACAATGATGGCATCACCGATGCGGCAGACGACTGCAGCCAAGGAGATGTTGGTTGGTCACCAAGCGCGTCAACAGACTACGACAGTGACGGATGTCGCGACTCTGGTGAAGACACAGATGACGACAACGATGGTGTCGAAGACACCTCAGATCTTTGTGCCAAGGGTGACCTTGGCTGGACCTCAACAACAGCCACAGACCTTGACGGTGATGGGTGCCGAGATTCAACGGAGGATTCAGACGACGACAATGATGGAAGCACTGACTCTTCCGACAATTGCCCAACAATCAGCAACAGCGGTCAAGAGGATTACGACTTTGACAACATTGGCGATGTTTGTGACCCTGATGACGACAACGATGGCGTCATCGACACCAGTGACAATTGCGCTCAGGGCAACCAACCGTGGACTTCATCCACCGCCAACGATTACGACTCAGATGGGTGCCACGACACGATCGAGGATTCAGATGACGACAACGATGGCGTGAACGATTCGTCAGATGATTGTCCAAATGGCAACCTCGGTTGGGTTTCAAATGCCGCAACCGACAACGACGGTGATGGCTGTCAAGACGGAACAAGTGAAGATGACGATGCTGACAACGACGGCATTTTAGACGGTTCAGATTCATGCCCTCGAGGTGATGTGGGTTGGACCCCAAGTGGAACAACCGATTACGATTCTGATGGATGTCAGGACAGCGCTGAAGACACTGATGACGACAACGATGGCGTTTCGGATTTTAATGACGCATGTCCGAAAGGCAATCTGGGTTGGACGTCAAGCAGCACGACCGACTCGGATGGTGATGGCTGCCAAGACTCAACATCCGAAGATACCGATGACGACAATGACGGGGTTGCGGATTCAACCGACAACTGCCGTTTTGTTTCAAACCCGGGTCAAGTCGATTATGACGGCGACAGCATTGGTGATGCTTGCGATCCAGATGACGACAATGACGGGGTCAATGACTGGAATGATTTGTGCCCTCGCAACCCCTCGGAAAAGAACTGGGTTTCTACCATTGCAAACGACCACGACAGCGACGGTTGCCGCGACTCAACTTCGGAAGATACCGATGATGATAACGATGGAATTTCGGACACACTTGATGACTGCACGCCTGGTGATGTAGGTTGGGTTTCCAACCCTGTCACGGATTACGATGGTGATGGTTGCCAAGACGCAGCTGAAGACACCGACGACGACAATGATGGCGTAATCGATCTCAATGACAATTGCCCAAAGGGGGAGATGGGTTGGACTCCGACTCTTTCCAATGACTATGATTCGGACGGTTGCCGAGACGACACCGAAGACGACGATGACGATGACGACGGCGTTTTAGACAACGTCGATGTTTGCGTACGAGGCGATATCGGTTGGGTTTCCTCCGGAGCTACCGATTACGACAGCGACGGTTGCCAAGATGCCCAAGAAGACCTTGATGATGACAACGACGGTGTGGCCGATGTTGACGACGATTGCCGTTTGGGTGAATTGGGATGGATTTCCGGCCCAACCAATGATTATGATTCCGATGGTTGCCGTGACGCAACCGAAGACCTTGACGATGACAACGATGGCATCGTTGACGATGATGACCAGTGCATGCCTGGTGATTTAGGTTGGAGTTCAAATTCCTCTTCTGATTACGATTCAGATGGGTGCAATGATGCTTCTGAAGACGATGACGACGATAACGACGGCGTTTTGGACAATCTTGATGATTGCAAAACTGGTGAAATCGGCTGGATTGCAGTCAATCAAACGGCCGGAGGTACAGTTACCGATTACGATGATGATGGATGTCGAGACGCAATGGAAGACCTCGATGATGATAACGATCGAGTGCCTGATTTAGATGATTCCTGCCCCAAGGGCATTTGGAATTGGCCCCTCGTTCTCACCCCCTTCACCGATCACGATGGCGACGGTTGTCTTGATCAACCCATGAATGGGCTGGAAGAGGATTTCGATGATGATAACGACAATGTTCTGGATGTAGATGATTCGTGCCATTATGGTGATGTTGGTTGGTTCAGCGACGTAAACACCGACAATGATGGTGATGGATGCAGAGATGAAACGGAGGATGACGATGACGACAATGACACGATCATTGATTCAGAAGACTTGTGCCCTCAAGGTGACGTAGGCTGGGTGCCATCAGCAGCAACAGATTTCGATTCGGATGGTTGTCAAGACGAAGGGGAAGACCCTGACGATGATAACGATGGAGTTACCGATTCCAACGATCTTTGCCCAAAAACTATTCTTGGTTGGATTTCCGATGAGGGAACCGATCATGACAGCGATGGTTGCAAAGACGACGTCGAAGACAATGATGATGACAACGATGGCGTGAATGACGATGCAGATTCCTGTCCAAAAGGCTACGTTGGATGGACTTCCGGTCCAGGTATTGGTCATGACTATGACCTTGATGGATGTTATGATCAAAGAGAAGATGAGGATTGGGACAACGATGGTATGCTCAATACCTTTGATTCCTGTAAAGCAGGAGCGCTCAATTGGACCTCGACCATCGAAACTGATTGGGATGGTGATGGCTGCCTTGATGCAACCGAAGATTCAGATGATGACAACGATTTGGTCATTGATATTCTTGACGATTGTGCAAAGGGTGAATTGAATTGGACCTCAACCCGCGTGACCGATCACGACCTTGATGGCTGTCGCGATGTCGATGAAGATCTCGATGATGACAATGACACCTACCTCGATGAAGACGATTCCTGCCCGTTGGGCCATGTCAATTGGAAACCCTCGCTTTCGGTGGACCGAGACAGTGATGGGTGTCGTGATTCGAATGAAGATGACGATGATGACAATGATGGAATTGACGATTCGGACGATCGATGTTCGGCCGGTGATACCGATTGGGTATCTTCTCCAATCACGGATTATGACTCCGATGGTTGCCAAGATTCCCTCGAAGATAAAGACGATGATAACGATCAGATACTCGATGAATTGGATAACTGTTCAACTGGGGCGCTCAACTGGAGTTCGAATGAAGAAACGGACTTTGACAGCGATGGGTGCAGAGATGTTGACGAAGATCTTGATGATGACAATGATTTGGTACCCGATGAACTTGATTTCTGTCAAAATGGAAGACTTGGCTGGGAGTCAAACATAGAAACGGACTTTGACTCTGATGGTTGCAATGACCGGTTTGAAGATGAAGACGATGATAACGATGGTGTGACCGATCTCATTGACGAATGTGAAACGGGTGAAATGGATTGGATCTCAGATTCCGTACTCGATTACGACGGTGATGGATGCAGGGATGCAACAGAAGATCTTGATGATGATAACGACGGCGTGCTCGACGCAGATGATACCTGCCAAAAAGGAGATTTGGACTGGCAATCGGTCAATTCAACAGATTCTGATGCAGATGGCTGTCGGGACTTGACTGAAGACCTTGACTATGAACCTCCACAAGAAGAAGAGAACGGCATTGATTGCAACCCTTACATTACCACTTGCGAAGAAACAGAGGAAGATGAAACCGAAGCGACCACGGACCCCGAAGAAGGGGAAGTGCAGAGCATGATCTTGGGTCTCTTGGCCATGGCGCTCGTACCAACGATTCTTGGTGGTTTGGTCATCGCTTATCGAATCCGATGGTAGTCATCGTGAGACCCCTGTGTTGAAGAAGGGTGCCACCTTGCCAAGGGCATGGTAAGCATCGTCATTCTCGTCGCCTCTACGGGTAAGAACGTGCAATTGGCAGATGAATTCAAACAAAGTTTGACTCGTTTTGGTGCCCAAGTCGAAGTGATCGACCTGTGTGCGCTTGATTTGCCATTGTACACCCCCGAGAAAGACCAACAGGGTGTCGACTTGCCAGGCTTTGCAGCTGCCTCTCAACAAGTACAAGATGCGATCGGCATGGTTGTTTGTGCACCTGAATACAATGGATCAATGCCTCCGGTTTTGAGCAATTTCGTGGCATGGCTTTCAACCAGCACTGATGATTTCCGTGCTCATTTCAACGGCAAAAACATCGCCCTTGCCTCTCACAGCGGGGGAGGTGGTCACAACTTGATGACTTCAATGCGAATTCAATTTTCCCACCTGGGTGGAAATGTTCTCGGGCGAGTGGCTCTGGTGAACAAATCTAAACCGATGAACCAATCAACGATTGACGCACTTTCCAAGGGGGTCATGCAATGACACGTCGGAATCTGAAGACAACAGTACCAACTCATACCGTTCTCGAAGGTGGCGGGTTTCCCGTGCGCAGGCCTGCTGCAATGGGTTCACTGATGAGTCCCTTTTTGCTGTTGGATGAAATGGGTCCAGTTCACTGGGACCCGTACTCGGCGATTGGCGCTCCAGACCATCCCCATCGTGGCTTCGAGACCGTGACCTACATGTTACAAGGAGCAATGCAACACCGGGACAGTGCGGGCAACAAGGGCGATCTTAACCCGGGCGATGTGCAGTGGATGACTGCAGGCCGAGGTATCATTCATTCAGAATTACCACAGGATGACTTCTATGAAACAGGAGGCACATCTCATGGATTCCAGATTTGGGTGAACCTTCCAGCAAAGGACAAAATGATGGAACCAAGGTACCAAGACATTCCCGCTGCGAACATTCCAAGCGTTCGGTCTGAAGATGGAAAAGTTTGGGCGAACATCATCGCAGGCCAAACAATGGGCGTTGAAGCCGTAATTGACACCGTCATTCCGATCACCTACATCCACATGAAAATGGAACACGGTGGTGAGCATGTGCAGCAGATTGACCAAGGCCTTAACGGCATGATCTATGTTTTTGGAGGCACGGTTTACCTGAACGGCCGTCCCGTTCAAGATGGCCAACTTGGCTTGATGACGGATGGTGACGAGGTCTTGCTTGAAGCGCGGGATGGAGATGCCGAATTCCTGATCCTTGCAGGGCCAGAACTGAACGAGCCAATCGCACGCTACGGGCCGTTTGTGATGAACACTAGAGAAGAAATTCATCAAGCCATCCAAGACTTTCAAAATGGGACACTCGCTTGAGTTGCACACCCGTGAATACTTTGATTCACGGTGATGGTCGAATCCCATTTTCGATTTTTCTAAAAGGGCCACTGAGAGCCATTTTTCGATGAGAATGCTCGTGCCGGGATTCGAACCCGGGTCGGCGGGATGAAAACCCACTATGATGGACCTAGCTACACCACACGAGCGACAGGCGTTCCACCGACCACCCCTTCATAATGATTCGCTCGCATGCGTTGCCTGTATAGGCCTAGCGCCCATATCCTTCAAGATTCAGATTGGGGTTCGATTTGCAAACTATTCCACCATCGCAGGGCCATGAATGCAGCACCAGCGCCGAGGATGATCAATACGCCGAGTAAGATTTCATTGTCGAGGAACCACATCAATGCGTCGTAGGCTTGGTTGCCGTAAATACCAATCAAAACGGCTTCTAAACCGAAACGCAACCCACGTCCAGCAAGCCCTGCAGCAATGAACGGGCGCTTGTCCATGCCACCCATACCAGCAAGCCATCCAAACACCTTGTAGGGTATAGGTGAAAATGCAGCAATGAAAATTCCCAATGTGCCGTAACGAACCGTGAGCGCTTCGATTTTTTCAACATGTTTGGCCGAACCAAATTTACCAATCAGGCTTCGGCCCCAGCGTTCTCCGATCAGGTACCCAATCAACGAGCCAATCACGGATGATACCGTGACGACAAACCACAGCCAAAGCACCACTTCGACCTTGCCGATGTCATTGAGCAACATCGGAATGTAGACAATGTCGGGTGGAACGGGCTGAATGATGGCCTCGGTCATCGAAATCATGGCCAAACTTGCTGGGCCAAAGACATCGAAAGCATCCAAGATGGACTCCTTCCATGACATGCTTCGAACTGCAGAGTCATCAATATGAAGATGTGGGTGAGCGGTGAGTTCATTGAGTATGTTCTTCGGTCCCAGTGTACATGCGGGTGCTCGATACGGCAGCTTTGCTTCATTGGCCAGTGGAACAACTGGCCGCTGGAGTTTGCGCCGTGAGTCAGCAAGAGGAACTGGAACGAGTCAGTCCGCAACGTTCACTTTTAGTGCAATCGCTTGACTCAATTGAATGGCGTGATGTGCCTCCTAGTTGGTTGCAAGCAGGAAAGGAGGCTGCAGCTGGGAGCGGTGATCTTCCACGGCTTTCAGATGTCGATCTCGACGTGCTTTCTTTGGCCATTGCCCTCGATGCAACCCTTGTCACTGACGATTACAGGTTACAGAATGTGATGCAATCAATGAATTTGCAAACTCAATCGGTCGGAACAGTGGGGGCGAAAAAAGTGTGGCGTTGGGAACTGCGCTGCACGGGTTGCAGGGCTACGACCCCAGTCCCCTCAAATGTCGACCGTTCAAAGAAGGGCTCGGTTGGTGAATGCGATGTATGCGGTTCGCCGATGCATATTAAGAGAGCGAGATGAGGTTTTCATTCCTCAGTTTCGAGGGCTTCTAGCGCCTCGACTTTCTTGGTGAGTGCTCCCATTTCCATACCTGCTGGTTCAATACCAACAGCCTTGGCGCGTTCGAAGAGCCTTTGTTCTGCTGTACGTCCACCAGCATCCATGTCTTCAATTGCTTTTGAGGGGTCAACTGCACGAGTGCTGTCGGCCAATCCTTTCTGGAATTCACCTTTTGAGCGACCCATTGCGTTTGCCATCTTTGGCAGTCGTTCGGCGCCAAACAGGACAAAAAAGATGCCAACGAGCACGAACATTTCCAACGGACCCAATCCACCTATCATGTTGCTTCCTCGAGTTGGGCTAGAGGCCGATGCTGTTGAAGGCTTCGGCTCGGGTAGGGCTGGACACCCCAATCATCCACCCGAGACGGGGGGTAGGATGGCGACTTCATCTCCATTCGAGGGGTGGATGTCGAGGGGGCACCGTTCCCCATTTAGGGCAACTGTAATCCCTTTTTCCAGCCATTCACTTGCGCCGAGGAAACGAACAATGTCTTCGATGCTCGTATGGTCGGGGAGGGGTACTTTGTGCGTCCTTGAACCGAGAAATTCAATCAATGGTCCAAACACGATCACCCGGACTGAGCCTTGGCCGTCGTGATTCATGGTACGGGGTTTCAAGCGGTAGTTTATCAACGCACTCGGTTGTCCTTGATGCATGAGCACAGCAATGCAAGCCTCTGGTGTATGGAAACTGTACGCCTCCGGGGCGTCGACAGTCGAAGCAGTTCGGGGTGTAAATGTCGAGTTGAAAGTGGGCGAGATGGTGGCGATCATGGGGCCTTCCGGTTGTGGAAAAACCACATTGCTGAACGTCCTTTCTGGAATCGATGTCCCAAACGCGGGGAATGTCACGGTCAATGGCAAACCGCTGTTCGGCATCAATGACAATGAACGTACAATGATGCGTTCGAATCACCTTGGTTTCATCTTCCAAGATTTCAATCTCCTCCCGGTTCTTTCCGCAGTCGAAAACGTGGAATTGCCGTTATTGTTGCTCGGCGTGCCAGCCAATGACTCTCGTAAAAGAGCCATGCAAGCGCTGGTTGATGTGGGGCTGGGTGACCGCAGCCAACATCGCCCGTCTGAACTTTCAGGTGGCCAACAACAGCGAGTTGCTGTTGCTCGAGCAGTTGTTCACCGTCCAGCCGTGATTTTGTGCGACGAACCAACTGGGAATCTTGATTCCAAAACCTCATCTGAGGTACTGAACTTGCTGAAAAAGATTAACCTTGAGCAAAAGACCACGTTTCTGATTGTCACCCACGATGCCGACATCGCTGAAATGTGCGACCGTATTCTGCAAATGGAAGACGGACTGATTGTCAACAATGGGACCACCGCTGAGGAGGAATGAATCTGTTTCTTTCCCTGGTCTTGCTCCTTGTTACCGTTGCCATCTTGGCAGCGATCGCGACATGGGGTCTGACCAGGACACACACCGCCTCACCTCTGGTTATGTTGGGGCTGCTTGCGGTTCCAGTGATCGATGCAGTGCTCGCATTCTTGGTGCTTGACTGGTGGCTCGTTGAGGGTGCAACCCGATTTGTCGGAGCTCTTTCTGTCGGCATCATCTCGCTCATGTTCGTTCAGCCCTTGCTGGTGCCTCAACGGCTCGTAGTTTGGCGACTGGCCCGTGAGACGGTCCTCCGTCGCAAGCGACAATCCGCCCTTCTGATGCTAGGCCTCATCATCGCTTCAGCCATCATTACTTCTTCGCTTGTGGTCGGTGATTCACTCGATGCTACCGTTCAATACGAAGTTGAGGGCTCGTGGGGAGAAACGGACATCACCATCAGCGGCCTTGACCTTTCGACTGGGGAGCGCGTGGCGCTGGGCGAAAATGTCGCCAATGAAGTTTGGAATCAAGCCCAAGTGCAGCCCCTGTTGAAAAACGCCCTCGAAGGGCAACAGCAAGGTCTCATTGCCGGGGTGAGCGTTCAAGGGGCGAGTCGCTCCTTGCCCAGCATCACTTGGCTTGCGTTCAACGCATCCATCGACGACGAGCAGGTATGGCCTCCACTTGGTGATTTGAACGGCGTAAGGTACGCCGAAATTGGTGCAGCCAATCTAGACGGCACAGACTTGAACGTCGTAATCAATGAAGTCTTGTCGAAAGAGCTCGATCTTTCACAAGGAGATTCAATCGAAATCGGGTGGTACATCACTGAAGAAAATCAAAGGGTTCGCGTGACTGAAAACGCTAGCATTTTGAATGTGGTACCAAACAGCGGCCAAGCCGCTGCTGCTGGAACTTCATCCCCAGCCTTGTTCACCGACTTGCTCACTGCTCAACGACTCCAAGCGCTTGAAGGGCGCATCAACACCGTGCATTATGCAGTTGGGTCAAACCATGATGATGCCTCTTCAATCGAACCGGTTGTTGAAGCGCTTGAGGGCCTTCTCGACCAGGCGCTCACAGCCAACGAAGTTGGCATTCAAATCAGCGTTGATGCTTCGACCGGTGCGTCAAGTGTGTCCTCCGAAAGAGGCCTTGGCCGCCTTGCGAGCGAAGATGTAATCGGCTTGCGTGAAAACCTGAGCACTCTCGGTTTCGATTCGATGATGGAAGTCCTCCAAGTCCCACTGATTGAATTCAAATTCGACGATGAACCACTGCTGACTCTTGCATCGGATGAAATCGATACGCTGTCGGTTGGGGCACGAGGTCTTTGGCATTCAAGTCCAGCTGGCTTTGGCGTACAGATTGAAGGGACAGGTGAAGCCTGGCTGTGGCGCGCTCCTGATGGAGGTTCAGTGCACGATTTTTCCCTCTCCGGCGACGGAACATTAGCAGGGGTAGCCCATGCTGATGGTTTGGTCATCGCTTCAGAAAACGCCCTTGAAGAAGAGGAATGGGCTTCTTTTGATTCTGAACGCCCTTTTCTTTCCTTAACTTCCCATCAAGACCAATGGTATGCTATTCAAGCGCTAGAGGACGCGCTCGTGCTTCACATGTTCTCAGAAGATCTTGCTGCCCATCAGCAGCATCAATTGAGCGTCCCTGTTCCATCTAAAATCCTCAATGTGGATTTGATCTTGGACGACAAGATGTACCTCGAAGTCGAGGGCTTGCTCTCGGTGGATCGGTATGTTTCCACAAACGTAGACATAAGCAGCGAATTCTCTCCACATGGCTCTGAAGAGTGGCCTGATTCAGAACAGCAAATCGCGCTCGCTTCACTTCATGCAAGGTGCAACGAAAAAGCGTCGATCAGTGCGTTTGTTCCCGTACAGCATTGGTGCACCTATGACGGTGGTCTTCTTCGATGGCAGGAAAGCCAAGACTCGGTTGAATCCTTGCGTTTGCCAGCACTTTCACCTGCAGGTGGATTTGGCACAATGCCCCAAATGCTCCTTGCTTTTGGTGGGCAAAACGCACCCTTCGAGGTTGAAAATGACACCATTTTGGTAAGTTTAAGGTTGAGCGATCTCCCTCTCGAAGAGCAACAAAGTGCTTTTTGGTTGAAAGGACTGATTCCGTATGCCTTTGGAGATGACACTTCACATCGGCTCATCAACGCAGGATATTATACAGAAGTCAACGGCTTGGAAGACCTTTCCGAATTGGATGGTGTTGTGCTTGGTTTGGTCAGCCTAAGCGATGCCGAGGAACTCTCATCGGCTGCTGAAAACGAACGCAACTTGGTCGTTCTTTCACCCTCGGACACAAGCGGGCAAGCAGCATCTCTTGCGCTTGAAGAGTGGTTCGATCAACAATCAACGGGGTCGGATTTGAACCTCAATGTTCGCGCGGTCAAAGTAGAGGCAGCGGCGTTAGCGGCTGAATCATCTGGTGTTCTCGCTGCTATGTTCCTCGTGTTCGGTTCGTTTACCATCGCAGCGGGGGTGCTTTTGGTGCTCACGATTGTGTTGATGCTTGCAGAGTCACGCCGCAGTGAGTTTGGAACTTTACGCTCAATCGGAATGTCTCAGTCGGACGCTCGCGCTCTTGCGGTGATGGAGGGTGGTCTGATTGGTGCCCTTTCGGCAGCAGTCGGTTCACTGTTTGGTTTAGGCCTTGCATGGTTCATCAGCATCGGTTTCCAACAAATGTTCAGCTCAGTTGGTTCTGGGCAATTTATGTTTAAATGGACGCTGAGTTCCCTCTTTGCCGGTTGGGCCTGGGGCTTCCTGTTAGCCATGTTGACCCTCTGGGCGACCGCAGTTTGGACGGCGCGAACAAATATTGTCGTTGCTCTCCGTGGTGGACGCGAGCCAAAATCAGAGTCCGTATCATGGGTCGTCATGTTGATTCAAATTGTCTTCGCAGGGGGCGGGGTGCTTTTCCTTGCGCTTTTGCTCGTGCTTGGTTTCGACAGTTCATTCGCTTACTTTTGCTGGGTGGTTGCTGGTGTGTGCTTGCTCATTGCACTGGTGCCAGCCCTCACTCTCGAGGTGCCAACGTTGCTTCGACAACGGTCGCAAGGTTGGTCGAATCTTCATCGGCATGCGGGGCGGAATACACTTGCCGTGCTTGGACTGTCCTTGCTGGTTTGGACGGTTGGCCTGCACGGGATCGACCCGGTTCGCGAGGGCATGACTCCCGACGAACTGTCTTTCATCGTCCTCGGACTTGTCGAGGTGTTTGCAGGTGTTCTCTTGCTGACAAGCGCTGCCCCTGTTCTCGTCGGTCGTCTCGGGAAGTCAAAGCGTTTGACTAAACGCTTCGGACCGGTTCTGCCCGTTGCTCTAGCACACCCGCTTGCTGCCCCAGTGCGTACGGCGGTGGTCATGGGTATGTTTTCGATTACTGTCTTCTCAGTGGTCGTGCTCGGCGGGTATGCGGAACAATTTGACAATTACTCGAGTTCTTTCGTGGAAGATGCTGAAGGCGAGTACGAAATTCTTCTCACCGGCTCGCGTTCGAGGCCAATCGAACTTCCGGAAAATCCAGAGGACTGGAACCTCTCTTCGTCCATCTCAGACTCGATTGACTCAGTGGCGAGAATTCAACGCAGCCAGGTGTTCTTAGAAAACTCCGATGGAGATCGTATGCCTTACCTGTTGCGCGGATTTGATGAAAATTTCTCTGCCCATGGTGGATTGCCACTCTACCAGTGGGATCCAAGTTTGGGTGCGACCCAAAAGGAGGCCTGGATCACGGTCGGTTCTCGAGACGATTTGGTCTTTGTTGACGCCTCGTTTGGCCTCGAGTCAGTTGCCGATGGTAGCGGTTTGTCTATGCTGAGTTTTTCAATTGGAGAATCAATTTCGCTAATTGATATTTCTAATCCTGGGAACACTCGGAATGTTAAGATTGCTGGTTTCATGGAACAGTCGTCATACCTCTTTTCAGCCGGGGTCTGGATTTCCGACGATGTGACGTTGGAACAGTTCGATGGGCGGCTAACCCGGATGTATGTCAGCGTCTCAGAAGATGCCAAACCCAGTGATGATTTTTCAGACTCCGATCGTCTTTCGCCTATGGGGAAGTCTGCAGATGCTCGCCATGCATCTTCTGAATTGGCCCTCGACTTGGAACGCGATCTTAACGGCGAGGGGGTTCAAGCCAGTGTCATTGCCAAGGAAGTGATGGTGATACAATCTCTGGTGCTCGCCCTCTTGGCAATTTTTGAAGCCTATCTCGCTTTAGGCCTCATCGTTGGTATTGCGGGGATCGGCGTTGTAACGGTTCGTTCAGTCTCAGAGCGTACCAAAACAATCGGCGTGCTGAGAGCCCTAGGCTACCGAAGAAGCATGGTGATGGCCACATTCATGATCGAGGTAGTTTGGGTGGCCATCTTTGGAATGCTGAATGGCGCCGTGATCGCTATTGCCTTCCACAGGGCATTGTACGAAACGTTCTGGGAAGATCAGGGTGCGGCCTTCACACTGCCCTATGGATCTATTTCGGCTGTACTCGTTGGAGGCCTCTTCTTGGTGATTGTTGCCACAGCTTACCCAATTAGAAAGGCTTCACTTATTCCCCCCTCGGCCGCCCTACGAGAATCTTGATGTTCTTTTTCAAACCTTTTTCATCGAAGGCATCGAATAATTTTCACATTTTTCGGAGTCTCTGGGGCTTCAAACAAAACCCTTATGCTTCTCAGTAAGCGTTTTAATCGAAGCATAGTACCTCGTTCTAGCCTCGGAAAAAGGCTTCCGAGGAGACCTTCTTACACAAACATTGTTCCTATAGTATAAATACGACGCATGTCGTGGAGAAGACTACCGAACCATCGGAGGTATTGAAATGAACAAAACAACCCCTATGATTCTCGTTGCAATGTTGATGCTAAGTCTAATGGCAAGCATCGACATCACCGAGTTAGAAGAAACTATTGAAGTTGACGAAAGCAGCGCCCGTGCTGGTGCAGATGCAGAAGTCATCGCAATCACAAGCCCGAAAGAAACCGTCTGCACAAATGTAGGCTGCCGCAACACTTTGAATGCAGGCGAAATGACCCATTTCGAAGCCTACATCCAAAACAGCGGCGACGTTGACATCACTGAAATGTCCTACACCGTTGGTGTCTGGCTTTCAGACGGTCAAGGCGGTCCAACCATGCTCGCCAAGGATGCTTCAGGCAACGATCTCGAGTGGGAAAACACAGACGTTGTTTGCGGATTTGCACAAACTTGTGCGTTCCCTTCCCTTGCAGCTGGAAGCGTTTTGGGTGGCGGAAAGTACACTTTGATGTACGGTGGTAGCCCAATTGAATGGACTCCAATCGTCGGAGATTACATCATCAAAGTCACCGCAGACACCCCAAGTGACGCCGACCCAGGTAACGATGAGCAAATCATCGAAGTCAGTGTCGTCAACTGGTATGACATTCAAGTCGACCTTTCATGGGACAGCGGTAAAGCAGCAGAATCCGGCACCGACGCAAAGGCTTGGACCTTGTCTGTCATCGCCAACGGTTCTGACACATTCAACCCACGTGACGTCACCATTCGTCTCACGGCCAGCGGAGACATCACTGGGCTGGTTGGTGGTCCAAACAATGACGACCTGTTAGCTGACGCCTTCTATGACCTCACCGTTGGTACCCAAACTGTGGTCGAGACATTCACAAACGTTTCAACCGACCCTCCAACCACCACTACCGATAACCGAATGATCCTTTCATACTTGACAGAAGTGACCTACAGCGGAAGCATGTCAATTGACGCAAGCGCAGACGAAGCAAATTACGCCCTCAGTGCTAAACTCATGAGTTACACACAATTCAGCCAGTGGGACTCCTGTGTCGAAACGGATCCAAACACGAACGAAACCTTGAATCACGTCTGCGAAGAAGAATTCAGTCAAGATTCCTACCCAAACACAAACGAGGATGAAATTCTCGGTTCGGCAAACATTTTCCACGACATTCGTGTTTCCCGTATGACTGTGGCTCAAGGCTACAATGCGGACGGTACTGGCAACCCTACCAGCATGATGACTGACGACGCTCCTGCAGACCTCAACGTCGGTGTCTCCTACTTCCACGTGGAAGTTGAACACCGTGGAAGCGACTCAATGGAGAATTACGATTGGAACGTGGCCCTCACTGTCACCGACAGTGCAGGAACAGAAACTTCCGTCAATGCCAACTCTTGCGAAACTGGATTGGAACCGTCCTACATGTACAAGCAGCTTGGTGCTGGCGAAGTACTCGATGCAGATGGAAATCCAATGACGGATGAAAACGGAATGCCAATCGGAGCAGAGCTCACAGGATACGCTTGTATGATGGTGACCTTGGATGCCGGTGAACACACCTTTGATGCACTGTTGACTCTTGAAGGGAAGACCGTCGATGCCCGTCCGTCCAACAATGACCGCAGCATGACCGTCGATGTCCGCAACAACAACCCACTCATCCTTTCTCTAGATTTGATGAATGAAGGTGACTTGTTTACCAATCAAGAAGCACCATTGCAAATGTCCGCAACTGTTTTCGATGTTGACGAACCATCTGGCCAAGGCCTCGAATACTCTTGGACAAGCGCTGGTGAAGCACTGCCTGGGTGCGAGCGCTCTACGACCGCACAATCCTGTACCGTGCCGATCTTGGATGCGTACGTTGTGACCTTCCCTGTGTCGTTCACTGTCTTTGACTCAAACGGTGGATCTGCCAGCCAAGAATTGACCCTGACAATCTGGAACAACGGCGGTGCTTCGGCCACAACCGACTCTGGCTTGACCGTCTCATACGCTATCAAGTACCTCTTGCCCGATGATTTCAGCTTGACAGCCACAGATGCAGATCTCTCAAACTTCGAGAACAAGGAACTCCCTGGCTACTCTGGTACCTACAGTGCAGTTGGCGCAATTGATTACGCACCTGGCACCACATTCACCGCTTCTGATGTCCTTGAGCAATCGATGGATGTTATCGTTGCAAAGGATCTAGAAGCGACCTCGCTATGGTACGTAACCGATGCAGGATTGTGGACGCTCATTGCATCCTCTCCTACCGACGTTGACGCAACAACCCAGATGTTCTCTTACGAATTACCTGCTGACAGCCCAGTGTTGTCCCCTGGCGCACTCGTGCTGATGGGCGGTTCACTCGCTCAAGCAGATGTCCCAGACGCGAGCATTGATTCATTCAGTGCTGCAGCGGCAAAGGGCGGAGCAATCGTCCTCAATTGGGATGTGGCAGGCACCATGCTTGAATCCGACAGCATTGATGTCACCATCTGTGAAGGTGAAGCTGGATGCAGTGATGCATTCACAACAGGCCTCGGAGTTGGAACTACGACCTTCTCGTATTCTGGATCAAACACAAACCATGGCGCTTTCTACAATGTTCTTGTTGAAATCTGCAACGAAGTTGGATGCAGCACTCCTAAGGGTGTTGGTAACGTCACAGCAGACAAATCCGTTGACGGTGGCGTCTCTGCAATGAACTTCGCAGTCTCCGAAGCTGGAGAAACATGGGTTATTGACTGGGACGCAACAGGCGAAACGTTCGATGTTGCTTCGTGGAATGTGTGCTACCAACGTGGTACCTTCAACGCAGCCAACATGCCAACCACCTGTGCTTCGACCGCAACAACAGATGTGACGCTTGACAAACCAACTGCGGCTGGTACATACACGTATTATTTCACCGCAGTCCCTGTTGACGCACTTGGTAACTCAGCAGCAGCTGGTGCTTTGAACAGCATCGACTATCAACGCGACGCTGACACAAGCAACATCGATGATGGTACTAACGTCACCGGTGATGTCACCTCCGGAGAAGTCCCTACTTGGACTTGGGGCGTGATTGGTGGAGTCGTCTTCGCAGCGTTCATTGTTGGAGCGTTCATCCTCTCCCGTGGTGGAGATGACGACGAAAACAAAGACTGGGATTACTGATCTCCAGGGCTGAGTTTTCGTTAAGCACACATCCCCTTACGAGGGGAAGAGCCGCTGAGGGGGCCGTTTCGACGGCCCTCTCAGCCCCCCCTTTCCTCCTGTTTCCGTTGAACGTTGTCAGAAAGTTATTTTTTTACACCACTCTCAAATGAGTGCGGCTGGTGAAAATTACGACTTGAGGTGGCGAAACGACGTGCTGCAAAAAGATTCTTGCAACCGTAAAGATCCCAGGCTAAAAACTCAAATCATTAACGGTCACAAACGAACCGCAGAAGAATGTTCGATTTTATCAAAAAATGGTATCATGTAACCTGATTGGTTATTCTATCTCAACCTCTAGATTCAAAGATTTCGTACCCCAACTCCTATAAGGGGTGCAAGGCGTGGGATGCTTTGCATACAATCCGTATGGGTGAATGACACATGTTGGGAAATAATAGAACCAAGAAAACGTCAGTCTTCAGCGGCATTGGCATCGCACTGCTGTTGTGCGCTTTGATGGCCCTTATGCCTATGGCTGGGTTCGTCGACAACAACGCAGGCGACGTGGAGTTTGTTGATTCAAACACCACAGCAGAGAATGACTTCTTTGCACTGCCAGAAGCTGTGAAGACAACTGACTATGAATACGAACCATCCGATGAACTGATCGGCATGAGAGACCAAACGACCAAAACCTACGTCACTGAAGACGGCAAGTTTGCTCAGCTAAACCACGCTGAGCCAGTCCACTTCATGGACACAAGTGGTGCATGGGAAGACATTGATTTGAATGTCGTTGCAACTGCTAACGGTTGGGAAGTTACCGAAAACACCTACAGCACCCATTTCGCTCCAGAAATGGCCTATGGTGTCGCAGTGCAACCAAACCAGTTTGTTGACCCAATCATCACAGGTATCGCACCAATGGTCGTTACTTTGGACGAAACTGGCACCGCGCCACAGCCTTACCACGTTGCACCATCTGAAGATGGCGTCACCGTTGGTGGTAACGTCCTAAGGTACCCAATCGGCGAAGGATTCGATCTTGACTACACTGTCGAGTCGAATCAACTCAAGCAGAACCTCGTCATCCGCGAGCGACCTGTCCTTGAGCCAAACGCTGCCTGGTTCGGTCTTTCAGAAACCATCCAAATTCCATCTGGTTTCGCTCTTTACCTCGGCGACACATTGCTCGGCGAAGAAATGACGCAAACCCAGGAAGCCCTCGAGATTCGACACGTCGAGACCGGTGAACTCCTTGCAGAGATCCCAGTCCCAATGGTCGTTGAAGAAGGCGCTGAGGAACCATACACGGCAACTTACTTCATCCAAGTTTTCGGCCCACAAGTGGTCATCACGACTGCAGTGGAAGCTGACTGGTTGATGTCTGAAGATCGTGTGTTCCCCCTTGCTATTGACCCAACCATCAAGGTCAACAGCAATGCTGGTGGATACTGCTACCGCTACTACCGCAACTGCTACTCGAGTTCGTACCGCTACACATACAAGTACTACTCGCAGATGCGCTACATGCCTTGGCACCGCTACACCTTCACTTCTTCCAATGCCCTCCCAAGTGGAGCTACCGTTGACTCGATCAGCTGGAAGTCGTACCTCAACTACCGCTCTGGATCCACTTCGACCTCAGTGATTGCTACCGTCCTCGAAGACTGTGGCTCTCCGACCTTGTCGTCGTACTCTCACACGATGCCTACCGGTTCGTGTTCAGGGGCACTGTCAGCAAGCCAGATTCTCACGGGTAGCAGCTACAACTCCGCTGCTTCCCGCCGAATGATCACTTCCATTTGGAACAGCGCTTCGTTTGACACGTACTCCATCGGTAACACTGGTTGGAAGACCGCAGACATCTGTACCTCAGCAACAACCTGTGCATCAGGTTCCGCTGCAGGATACATCACGTCCGCTCAAACCAACGCTGGTACCGTCGGTATCGGACAGCGAGTGACCGCTAACACCTACCTGTACAGTTACACACTCAACAGTGGTTCGTCGAACTCTTACATCCAAATCACCTACTCTGGTGGCTCGGATACCGACGCTCCTCTGTCTGACTTCGTGCCATACAGCGGTGTTACTTCGTACGTCGAAGGTGCACGTACCTTCTTTACGACACTCACTGACATGTCGGGTATTGATACCACAACCGCTAACGCACCAACGCTCAACTACGCACTCAACAACGGTTCTTACACCAGCGTCAGTGCAACAAGCATTGGTACATGTGGATCCACTGCCTCCGAGTGCCAATTCAAGGCATCCACTGGCACCATCTCTGCAGGCGATTACGTCGAGTACTACTGGAAGTTCCAAGACCTCAACACCGCTGGCGGTGCGAACGTTGGATACGATCCTGCACTCACTGGCGCCCAAACCACCCCAACACCTTACTACTTCGCAGTGGAAGATGTTGCGGATGCAGGAACCGACAAGAAGCTTACCGTGTTGACCACTGATGTCCACGCGGCAAACTACTACTCGCCAGGTTCAAGCCAGTACTTCGACCGACAGATGACCCACTTCGACGGAAGCGATGAATTCTACTTCGAATTCGACACTTCGTCTTGTGGAACCGGTAGCAGCTCTTGCTTCTACTCCTCGTCGTATTACTTCTACTCGAACTGGATTGCTCAGCACACGACAACCGCTTCGTCTGGATACAACGGCATGGGTGGAACCCGGTCAAACATCGATCAGTTGCACAAAGACGATGGTGGATACCTCACCATCTCTGCTGCTAACGGCCCAGGAATGAACCTCATGTTCCTTTACGACAGCACAAGCAACGCCTTTGCTATGGTCGGAATCGGTACATCGACTTCAATCGACGAATCGCTCAACGGCGGAACATCCGCTGACAGCAGCCGCTCGTACGGTTACACCAATGCATACAAGATCACGCTAGGCTCCGATTACGGAGGCCACTTCGGCAAGTTCGCTTTCGGTAACGAAACCGGCGGTGCTGGAACAAACGCTAACCGTTTGTGCGTGACCAGCAATGGTTTCACCTACTTCTGGCGCAGCCCATACAGTTCCTACAACGACTGCTCTCCTGCTTACTACTATGCTGGTGCATACTCTGGTGTCACCAACTACAAGTGGAGCGGATTTGCTCTCGGTATGGGCTACTACGGCCGAATCGCCTCCACTGGTGATGTCACCTACAAATTCGGAAATGTTGCACCTACGCCTGATACGTTCAAGCCTGAATTCACCCATTCTGCACTTGCTGATTCCCACAGCAAGGACCGAACGATCAGCACAACGCTTTCCGATGGCGGCGACCCACCATCTGGACTCAACGTCAGCACCTCCGCTGGTGTTGGACCAACAATGTACTACCGAGTGACGCCTGATGGCGGCACCGCAGGATCCTGGACAGCTGTTGTCATGACTCAAGAGTCTGGCTCCACACGTGCAGAATGTTCCCTGAGCAACTGCGAATGGTCTGCTGATGTTGAAGATCTAGAACGCGGCGACACCGTCGAGTACTACATGAAGGCACAAGACGTCTCGACTGTTGCGGCTGGAATCAACGTCCAGACCACAAGCACCGAGTCGTTCACTGTCGGCGATCCAAACAAGATGTTCATCGTCGAATGGCGAGACATGGGCTACCGAACAACTGACGTCTGTACGTACCAAGCCGTCTTCTACGACGTGACCAATGAAATCGA
>MDSV01157511.1_pt1 | contig 25630 bp, 23 predicted proteins | sample 810851 | NCBI WGS metagenome assembly MDSV01 (sample SAMN05326640, study PRJNA326480) | marine metagenome | isolation source: seawater | place: Atlantic Ocean: North East | collected 2012
GTTATCACTTGAAGATGGATCTGACATTTTAACTCCATCAATGTATACTGTTGAGTATCTTTTGGGCAGACCTCTTAGTTGAACTCCAGATACAGTTCCATAGCCACCCGATCTAAAATAATTCATGCCGGGTAAATTATCATTTAAAACTTCACCTAAAAAAAATTTTCCATTTTCTTGTATCTCATTATTACTTAAAGATGTAACAGATGTGCCTACTGTGCTATATGACTGGTCTATTTTACTTGGCGCTATGACTATTATAGGAATATCTTTTGCATAAATTTTTACCGATTCAAAAAAACTTAAAAATAATATTAGACTTAAAAATAATATTCTCACTAGCAACCTCATAATATTAATAAGGTTAAGAGTTTTAACTCTAACCCAGTTAACTTAATGCCGATGCTAATTTTTCATTGTAGAACTAGGCAAATCCTGACCTTCATTCAACAGCGGACTTAACTGGGTGGCGCTCCGACTTTACGGTTGCAGGAACAGCCAATGAATTTCACACTGATTTCCCACCATGCATTTCAGTTATTTTATGAATATTATATTTTATTGATAAGTCAAGAAAAAATATAGATCTAAAATAGTAATTTTTAATTTTAAAGTATTGAAAATTTTATGATAAAACAAAACAAACAAAAAAATACCATAATTATTATTAAAATAATAAATTAAATGAAAAGTACAATAATTATACCTGCCAGATATGGTTCAAGTCGATACAAAGGAAAGCCATTAGTTAAAATTTTAGGTAGAGAGATGATTTTAAGAGTTGCAGATATCTGCTCAAAAGCTGTTTCTAAAAAAAATTTATATATTGCAACTGATAATAAGAAAATTGCCAATTTAATAACAAAAGAAAATTTAAATGTAGTAATGACTTCTTCAAAATGCTTGACAGGAACTGATAGAGTGGCAGAAGCAGCAAAAAAAATAAAATCAAATATTTATGTAAATGTTCAAGGAGATGAGCCAACAATAAACCCAAAAGATATAAAAAAAATTATAAAAGCAAAAATTAAATACCCAAATCATATTATTTGTGGATATGATATGATACCAAATTCAGAAAACCCATCAGACATAAATTTTCCTAAAGTTGTAATTAATAAAAATGATGAATTGATATACATTTCTCGTTCTTTAGTACCTGGTGTAAAAACAAAAAAAAAAGGTATAAAGTATTTTAGGCAAGTATGCATCTATGCTTTTAATAAAAGACAACTAGATATTTTTTATAAAAAAAAAAAGAAAAGCTATATAGAGTCACTTGAAGATATTGAAATACTAAGGTTTTTTGAGCATGATATTAAGATTAAAATGATTAGATTGTATTCAAGCTCAGTTGCGGTAGATATACCTGAAGACGTAAAGAGGGCTGAAAGATATATTAAAAAAACTTTATAATAGAAAAGTAAAATGGAAAAAAAAAAATTCTTAGATCCAAATATTGAAAATAAGTCAAAAACTGTTGAAGACAATATACAGCTTATGAATTATAATGGATTAGAACTTCCCCTACCAACCGAAATTGAGATTAGCGAGTCAGGCACTTGTAATAGGTCATGTTCTTTCTGTCCAAGAAGTGACCCCTTATTTGAAGATAAAAAAGAATTTATAAGCAATAAACTTCATGAAAAACTTTGTCTTGAATTAAAAGACCTAAACTACAAGGGAACAATAAGGTACAGTGGTTTTGTTGAGCCAATGTTAGATAAAAATATTTATAATTTGATAAATATGGCTAAAAAAAATTTACCAAATTGCAATATTGAAATGGTTACAAATGGTGATCCGTTAAATTTAAAAAGGTTAAAAAAATTATTTAATAATGGTTTAAATCGAATTCTAGTAAGTGCGTATGACGATAAAGAAACAGCAGATAAACTTGAAAAACTTTGTGAGGACGCTGATTTAACAAAAGATCAATACCTCGTTAGGCATAGATATTATACTGAGGAAGAAGATTTTGGCATCACACTTAGTAATAGATCTGGACTGATGAAAAATGCTGAATTTAAAATACCAGATCTTGCAGAGCCACTTAAAAACCCGTGTTATATTCCTTCTTATACTTTTTTTCTTGATTATCAGGGGGATGTATTGATGTGCCCTCATGACTGGGGTAAAAAAATAATATTGGGAGATCTTAATAAAAATAAGTTAATTGACATTTGGTTTAGTGAAAAATCTATTAAAATTAGAAAAATTCTTAATAAGTCAAATAGAAATTTTGCCCCCTGCAATATTTGTGATGTTACAGGAACTTTTATGGGAAAGAAAAATTCAGAATATTTTAAGTAATGAAAAAAAAGGTATTAATTTTAGGGGCAAGTTCAGATATTGGCATAGAATTATCCAAGAAATATCTTTTAGAAAATCATTATATTTTAGATTTACATTACAGCTCTAATCTAAAATCATTAAAAAAATATGAAAAAAATTGCAATATAATAAAAGCAGATTTGTCAAAAAAAGATACTAAGAAAATTCTTAAAAAATTTAAAAATAATTATGACATCATAGTAAATTTAGTTGGATATATTAATAATAGATCATTTGAAAAATTTACAATTAGTAGCTTAGAAAAAACCATAAGAATTAATTCAATGCTGCCATTACTAATAATAAGAAAATCTTTAAATTACATGAAAGAAAAGAAGTGGGGTAGAATTGTTAATTCATCAAGTATTGGGGTAAAGTTTGGAGGAGGTGAAAAAACATTTGAATATTCAATGTCAAAGCATTTAAATGAATTTATTCCAAGCCACATAAGAAAATTAGCTGAAAAAAATATTTTTTTTAATATTATTAAAATAGGATTAACAAATACCAAAATACATAAAAAAATTACAAATAAGAATATTATTAAACGAACAAAACTTGTACCAACAAAAAAAATGGCCACACCTAAAGATATTTCAAATTATATTTTTTATATTTCAACCAGCAAAAATCAATTTATAACTGGGGAAGTTATTAATATTGCCGGTGGAGAATAACTTATTTTAATCTTTTACTAGATTTTAAATTCAAAAAAGCACTAATTAATCCAGAAATTCTAGAAAATCTTACATTAAAGGACTTTAAATCAAATTTAATAAAATAAAAAATTAGTTTAGCTATATCCTTTACTAATGCAGGTAGACTTTTTTTAATTGCTATAAAAGTATTAAAGTTTTTTTTAAAAAAATAATAATTTGACCACATAAGATGCCATTGTCTTAATAAATAAAGTTGTTCGGATTCATTAGCAGTTTTTATTTCAATACTTGATGCTCTTTCATGTACATGAGTAACTTTTGATAAAAAATAAACATTAATATTATTTTTTATACAATTGAAAAAAAAATCCATTTCTTCATAATATAAAAAATAACTTTCATCAAACCTAACCCTATTATTGATCAATTTTTTATTGATCAACATAATAGTTCCTTCCATGTCCCACTTTTTTGTAATTTCATTTTCCATTTTTAAATTTTGACCATTTGGAACAAGCACTGAAAATTTTTCAATCTTTTTTGAATAATCTAAAAGTTTTGAAAAATTTTCATCATCCAATTTTGCATCTATGTCTATGTATAATCCAAGATCGGTTTTACACTCATCTAAACAGATATTAATTCCTGCTCCATTACCCATATTTTTTTCTGCATCAATTATGCTAACATTTTTAAGTGTATAAAAAAAATTATCTAATTTTTTCTGAGAATTATTTGCAATAATTATTGGATATGAGTTGTTAAACTGTAAAATTAATGTTTTTAAAAGGTCTACTCTTGGTTTGTATGCAACTAATAAAATTGTTAAATTTTTATCTTGCATGAAATAGTAGTTATTTTATTTTTTTTAACCAACCATTTGGCATATTTGTAAGTAGCAATTTATTTTGAATACTTTCATCATTCTTAAAATTTGTATTTTTTTTTAAAAACACCTTGAGTGCGCTTAATGGATTCTTTTTTCTTGTCCATTCCCTAGGTCTTGATTTTGCTTTAGGCTGATATGCAATAATAGTATCACCGCATATAAGGTATTGATTTTTTTTAATTATTTTTGAGTATAAATTTAATTCATTCAGCACATGATCGTGTGTATGATCCGAGTCTAATATAACCATTGCTTTCTTATTTTTTAAAATTTTTTTTATTTTTTTAAAAATTGTTATATCTGTTGAGGATCCCTCAAAAAGCTTTAAAAAGGTTCCTGATGGTTTTTTAATGCTAAGTCTTTTTTTTAAATCTTTTGGTATATAAGTATCTACACCAATCACACCTTTTAAACCCAAAACTTTACATAGATTTAAATAAAATAAAGTGCTCCCCCCCCAAGCTACACCAGACTCAATAATATAGTCAGGCCTAGATTTATATATTGCTTCTTGCAAACCAAACAAGTCCGTAGTTAGTTGCAAACAAGGTTCACCAAACCAATCTGTTAATGAAACCCAATAGTATTTATTGTTTGCTTCAACTTTTACTTTTAAAGCTTTTTTAAAAAGAGAATTATTTTTCCCAAGTTTTTTTGCGTTTAAAGCCCTTCTATTTTGGAACTCTCTTCGAGATATTAAGTTTTTCATAATGGATATTTATGTACTTTTAAGTTTAGTTTGTACTTTTTTGACAAAGAATGATTACCCTTAGCAAAAAAATTTTTGATTAGTTTTAGTCTTTTTTTATCAATTAATTCTACAGTTTTTTTTGGCGATTTTCTATGAATTTTATTGTTTTCAATACTATATTTGATCTTCTCTTCACTAATTTTTAATAATTTTGACCATTCATAAAATGCTTTATTTTGATTTAACTTTAAATCCTCATACAGTAAAATTTTAATGTTTTTAAATCCAAAGTATTTAGCAAAAATTTCAACTATTTTATTATAATTCATGGCCTCAAAGGGAGATACTTGTTCGGGTGTTACAAACGAATTCTTAAATTTAAAACAATAATTTAGCCATTCATTAAAATTTACAGATTTTCCAAAATATTTTTTTGGCACCATTTTTAGAAATTGACCATGGGACAAATACCATGATTCAAGTGCTGATATTTGGTTTCTTATAGTTAAAACTACTTTTGCTTGAGGTAATAAACTTTTTAGTCTTTGTGCAGATCTAGACATATTATTAGAAGTTATTATATCTTCATCTGAATACAAAAAGGTAACTATCTTTTTTTTTTTAATCTTATTTATTTTTTTTTTTAAAAAATTTTCATTATAATAAAACTGGTCTTGTTTTTTTAAGTTTGTCAATTCATTCAGAATTTTTTTACTTTCTTTACAATGTTGTCCTAGATAGCCTATTTCTTTTTTTTTAGAAAAAAGATTTATTTGAAAAGAAGTAGTTCCAGTTTTATTTGCTCCTAAATGAATAATATTATGTATCTTTTTCTTTTTGTTTTTTTTACGAATTTTTTTTATCATATTTATAATTGATTTGTTTTTAAAAATTTAAAAATAAAACTTAATTCTCTTTTAATTTTTTTATCATTAATTGAAACCATAAATTTTTTTATATGTTCATTTTGTAGATGCATTCTAATATTAAGAAAATAACTATAAAATAATAATATGATCTTTATTTTTGACAATTTATTAATTAAAAAATTTTTTGTCTTAGTTTTTTTTAAAACAGAATTGATTTTGGTTTTTGGAAAAAAAAACTCATTGCTAAACATTATATGTTTTAATTTTTTTTTTTTAGTTTTAAAAAAAGTTTTTGAAATATGATTATAAAATTTTTCAAAATCTTTAATAAAACTATTGTTTTCCACCATTTGCTCATGTTTTAAAAAGCTCTTAATATTAGACTGAAAATGATATTGGTGTAAAAAAGTTAATAAATTAAGTTTTTTAATTTTACCAGATATTGAGTTTGCTCCATCTCTAAGAAATCCATAAAAACTTTTATTTGTAAAGAATATTTTTTTTGCATAAATTAATTTATAATTCCTTAGCAGTATCTCTTTTCTAAATACATAATGTACCGAATTTTCCATATTGTTTAAATAATATTCAAATCTACTTATTTTGTTTTTTTTATCATTGGAATATTTTGTCATAATTTTTTTAAAATTAATTGGATGTCCAAAGGTTTCATCTTTATCAAATGGTTTGTATAGCATATCAAAATTAATTGCATAACCACCACAAGCAACATATGAGTTATTTTTTTCTAAAAATTTTATATGCTTGTCAATAGAGTCAAATAATGGAAAATCATCATCAGAAAATATAAAAACGTATTTAGTATTTATTAAACTCAAAGAGTTTAAAATTTTTCTCTGAAATTTTATAAAATTAGAGTCGTAAGGAAATTTACGATAAGTGAAATCTATCTTTGAATTTTTTAAAATCTTTATATAATTTTCGGATAATCTTTTTTTGCTTCCATCAGCAAAAAAAATTTTATATGGGAAATTTACTTTTACAAGATATCTAAAAAACCTAAGTGTAAATTCTCTTCTTTCTTTGAGTGGTACCAAAAAAGTAAGTTTTTTAGACAAGCTAGAATTCATGTATATTAGTAATAATTTTGCTAAATATATATATTATATATTATTATTTAAAGTATATTGCACAATTTATAAATGAAAATCGTTATATGTTAGAACTTAATTTAAACATATTTAAATATAAAATTTTTAATTATTTAAATTAAGTTAGCCACAGATTTTTTGATAATAAAAAATGATAAAATTTATTTTAGAAATTGCAAATAATTCTTTTAAATTGGGAAAATTTAAATTTTTTCAAGTTTTCAGCTTAATATTATTATCAACTATTATTGAGCTTATTGGTATTGCAATGATTATTCCATTGATTTCGATATTTTTAGATACGAATAATATAAATGAATATCTAGAATTTATAAATTTTGGTTTTTTGAATCAACAAAATTTTCTAAATTTCATATTAATACTATTTCTTCTAGTTTTCTTAATGAAATACTCTCTCACAATAGTTATCGAGTATCTTATCGTAAAATATACAAAAAGTTGGGAAATCGATTTAATTATGAGGTTAATTGATTATCATTTAAACAGACCTTGGATTGAAACATTAAAGTATCATGAATCTTTAATAAAAAATATTGTTACAGATATTCCATCTTTTGTTTCGAATGGAATAACTGGTATTTTAAATATATTTAAAAGCTTTCTAATTTTATCAGGAATAATTATATTTTTACTTTATCAAAAAGGTCCTAGTACAATAGTTATATTTTTAATTTTTTCGTTAATCTTTTATTTTTTATTAAAAGTATTTAAAAATTATCTTTCTAGGGTTTCATCAGTATATAGCAGACATATAAGTACTAAATATAATTTAACAGACGAAATAAGGAATGGTTTAAGAGAAATAAAAATCCAAAATCTAAAAAACTTTTTTTTAAAAGAATTTTTAAACAATGAAAAAGCTATTGCAAAAATAGATATCATAAGGAAAATAGTTACAATACTTCCAAAAATTATAATAGAAATAATATGTATAATTGGTTTTTTACTTGTCGTATATTTTTATGCTGGAAATTCAAAAGATTTAATTCCTCTATTAGGACTTCTCACTTTTATTATTTATAGATCGCAACCTTTATTATCTTCATTAGGCTCACTTTTAGCAAATATTCAGCTTTACTCAGTTCAAATAAAAAGTGGAATGAATGTTATTAATTTAGCCAAAAAAATTGAAAATATTAAGAAAGATGCTGAAAATTTAGAAATCAATTTAAATCCAAATTCAGAAATTAAGGTAAATAACTTAGATTTTACATATGATGAAAGTAACGAAGAAAAAAAAATATTTTCAAATTTAAATCTCTCATTGAAATTTGGCAATATCTATGCACTAGCAGGAAAAAACGGTTCTGGAAAAAGTACGTTTGCTGATTTAATTACCGGATTACTGAAGCCTCAAAAAGGAGACATCTTATTTAATGACCAAAATATAAATTTATTTACCAATAAATGGATGAATTCAATTTCATATCTCTCTCAAAATTATTTTTTATTCAATGATACTATAAAAAACAACATAACACTTCAGACAAAAAATGAAGGTACTTTTTATAAAAAAAGATACGAGCAGGCTATAGAAGTTTCTAACTTGGTTGAAGAATTTGGAAAATTTGAAGATAATGATAATTCTTTTTTGAGAGATTCTGGTAAAAATCTTTCAGGTGGCCAGAAACAAAGAATAGCAATTGCAAGATTAATATATAAAAATTCAAAAGTTATTATACTAGATGAGCCTACTTCCTCGTTAGATAAAAAATCATCAGAATTAATGATCAATATGCTTAAAAAATTAAAAGATAATAAATTGATTATTGTGATTTCCCACTCACAAGAAATATTAAATCAGTGTGATAAAATCCTTAATATAAGCAATAGAAATATTAGCCTCCAGAGCAATGAATAAAAATTTTTATGCGCCAGTTATTCTTTTTACATATAGGAGATTAGATACACTAAAAAAAGTAATTACAAATTTACAAAAAAATAAACTTTCAAATAACACAGAAATTTTTATTTTTTCTGATGGATTTAAAAATTCTCAGGATCAGAAAGATGTATTATCTGTTAGAAGATATTTGACAAAAATTAAAAACTTTAAAAAAATTAAAATATTTTATAGAAAAAAAAATTATGGTTTAGCTAAAAATATTATTGATGGCACATCAAAAATTCTTAAATTAAAAAAAAAAGGTATTATTTTAGAGGATGACATTATTGTTTCTTCAAATTTTTTAGAGTTTATGAATTTTTGCTTAAATAAATTCAAAGATAATAAAAAAATTTGGCATATCAACGCTTGGAATTATTCAATTAATAAAAGCCTCACAGAAAAAGATATTTTTTATTGGAGAGGTATGCACTGCTGGGGGTGGGCTACATGGGAAAATAGATGGTGTAATTTCAAAAAAAATCCAAAAAAATTAATAAAGATATTTTCAGAAAAAGAAAAATCAATTTTCAATTATGATAATTGTTATGATTTTTGGAGTCAGGTAAAAAGAAATTATGAAAAAAAAATTAATACTTGGGCAATATTTTGGTATGCATGTATATTTAAAAAAAAAGGACTATGTATAAGTCCGAAAGAAAGTTTAACTTTTAATATAGGCCAGGATATTTATGCCACTCATCAAATGAATAGTCAAAAAATTAAAATTAACAGAAATCAAAAAAAATTCCATAGAAAGAAAAATTTTAAATTTCAAGATAAAGTAGAAGAAGATATATTTTCATATGAACAAATTAAAAAGCATATTAAATATAACAAAATTAAAAATAAATTTTTAAATCTTATTAGTTAATAATATATAAAGTAATGACTTTTTTAAAAAAATAAAATAAAAAATCTATTTATGAATATTTTAATTACAGGAGTTTTGGGACATATTGGATCTTCATTACTAAATAAAATTTCTGAAATTAAAAATATTAAAAATATTTATTTAATTGATAGTGCGAGGTCAAATAATTTAAACGTTTTATTCAATCTTAAGTTAAATGATATTAAGATTAACTTTATTCATGGTGATCTTTTAGATGATAAAATTCTTAATAAAATAAAAGCACCCATACATATAGTTATACATCTTGCGTCAATTACAAATGCTGAAGCGTCATTTGAAATAAAGAAATTAATATACAAGAATAATTTTGGAATTTTTAAAAAAATTGTTAAATTCTGCGAAATCAAAAAATCAAAGTTAATACATCTTTCAAGTACAAGTGTATATGGCTCTCAAAGTATTCTTGTTGATGAAGACAGTAAAATTTTAAAACCTCAAAGCCCATATGCTGAAGTAAAGTATTTAGAAGAAAAATATTTAAAAAAAAAAAAAATTAAATTTATTACCTTACGACTAGGTACAATTACTGGCATTTCTCAAGGTATGAGGTTCCATACTGCTGTAAATAAATTTTGTTTCAAGACAATTTTAGGTGAAAAAATACCAGTTTGGAATAATGCAATAGATCAATATAGGCCATATCTCAGTTTAAGAGATGCAATAAAATCAATAATTTTTATAATTCAGAAGGGTATTTTTGATCAAAAAATTTATAATGTTCTCACTGGAAATTATACTGTGAGACAAATCTTAGCTTTTATTAAAAAAAATAATTATAAAGTTCAAATAAAAATGACAAAATCACCAATTCTTAATCAAAATTCTTACAAAGTAAGTAACAAAAAATTTTCAAAGTTTAAAGTTAAGATGAGCAAAGATATTAAAAAAGATATTAAGGATACTCTTAGCATCTTAAAAAATATATAAAATCTCTAAATTCTTATAAAATTTAAAATATATTTTGAAATTTTTTTTATATCATTATCTGTTAAATTATAATGACCAGGTAGTACTAGTGAATTTTTATATAGACTATAAGAAACTGTATTTATATTTTTAATATTTTTATTAGAGTATTTCTTATAAGCAGGTTGAGATGTAAGTGGACTAAAAAATTGCCTTGCAAAAATTTTCTTCTCTTGCAAAAACTTTATCAGTTTAAGTATATTTACTTTATATTTTTTATCAAAATTAATTACTGTAGCCCATAATCCATTCTGCAAATTACTACTATCTTTATTAAATTTGACATTTACCCCAGAAAAGTTTTTCTTATATTCATTAAAAATATGTCTTTTAATCTTTAAAAGTTCCTTTATTCTTTTAAGCTGACCATATGCCATTGCGGCTTGCAAGTTTGAAGGCATGTATTTAAGGCTAGAAGCCTCAGCTATATAAGAATTTTTATTTGACCTACCAAGATCTCTAAGAAGTTTTGCTTTTAAAAATAATTTTTTATTATCTGTAAGCAAAACTCCACCTTCGCCTGATGTAATTGTTTTCGTTCTGTGAAAGCTATGAAAACTAAAATCACCAAATTTTCCTGCTTTAATACCATTATAAACAGTGCCTAGTGCTTCCGCAGAGTCTTCGAGTAAGAAAATTTTTTTTTGATTACAAATATTCTCAATTTTTTTCATATCAGGCATATTTCCAAAAAGATCAACTGCGATAACTGCTTTAGTTTTCTTATTAATTTTTTCAATAATTCTATCTGTATTTATGCACCAATTATCTTCTTTTACATCTACAAATATAGGCGTGGCACCTATTTCAACCACCGGACTTACAGTTGCAGTCCATGTTACGTCTGGAACAATGATTTCATCTCCTTTTTTAATATTTAATGTTTTTAATACAAGATGAATGGCTAGAGTACAAGATGGAGTCATTAAACAAAATTTTCTGTTGTGATACTTAGCAAAATCCCTTTCAAATTTTTCAACATAATCATAGTTATCCCATCCATAAGTCATCATATCATGAACAATTTCTCTTTCTAACTGTGTAACGGATGGTCCCGCAGGAAGTATAACTTTGCTAAATCTATTATTTTCGTTTTTATGTTTCTTTACAGTATTATTTTTATTTGGATTTTTAAGAATTTTTTTTAATTTACTAACATTCATTGAACTATTTTTTGGGAAGTTTTTAACTTTTTTAACGCTTATTGGCTTAACATCAGGTTTTGTTTTTTTTGCAAAAGAATAAATACTCTCAATTATTCCAGATCCAACATTAATAATTCCCGTTTCATTTAAAAGACTAGGTAAAATTTTAGCAACTTCTTTTTGGTATAAAAAATTTGCTTTTGCATCATTAAAGGCTTTGTCGTGCATAAATGGATATTCAAGCATAGCCAATCTTAAAGTTAATGAATTTTTATAAAGTTTAACACTTGCTTCGCCGCCAAGTTTTGACCAAGCATAGTTATTTATGGGATTAATTGGATCCTCTTCATGATAATTGCCTTTATTTCCTGGGTAAACATAGTTTGTTGAAAAATATATTAGTTTAATATTTCTTTCAGCGCATTTTTTTACGATATTTGCTGTTCCAATTATATTTGCATCTATGCTCGACTCTATGTTGCTATCATGAATAACCATTGGTCTAGATAGAGAAGCTAAATGAATAAGATAATTTGGTTTAAATTTATCAAGGCATTTATCTATTGACTTGAGGTTTAAAATATCAAGTTGTTTATGAGAGGTATAAATTATATTTTTTCCATAAAATGACTTGCTAAGTTCTTTTCCAAATCTACTATTTCCACCTGTTATAAGAATATTTTTTTCCATTATAAGTGAGTGATCCATTTACCACCAGATTTGAGGTATTTTTTTTCTTTCTTTTCAATTTCTTTTTTATGATTCCAGGCAAAAAGAAATGAAAAATCATAAAATTTTTTTGAGAATTTTTTATGATCAATTATTGGTATATGCATACCAGGAGAATACTTACCTATTTTGTTAGGGGTTGTATCAAATATGCAATCAATATATTTTGTTCCTATATTACAAAAATTTAAAATAGTCGTACTTTTAGAGGTAGCGCCGTATCCACACAAGCTTTTATTATTTTTTTTTAAAAAATTAATTTTTTTTTGTAATTTTTTTTTTGATTTTATAACTTTATGACTGAATTTTAAGCAACCTTTAAAACTATCAATATGATTTTTTTTTTCCATTAGAAGAATATTTTTAAGTCTTTTCGAAATTTTTTGATTAGTATCTTTTTTTAAAATATACCTTAATGATCCCCCATGTGTAGTTTGTGGAATAGCATCAATTAATTTAAATCCATAAAGTTTATAAATTTCGTTGACTGAAGATGCTGAAAACATGTAAATATGCTCATCATAAAGTTGGTCATATGAAATTTTTTCATACATTGCACCTAAGTAAGGTTCTTCAAAAATTATTGTCCCTTCTTTTTTTAGTATTTTAATCATACTTTTAATTAAATTTTTTTGATCTGGGATATGACAAATTACATTTGATCCAACAATAACATCAAATTTAATATTTTTTTTGATTAAATTTTTTATATTTTTAAGGTTAAAAAATTTATTAATACTTTTAATATTTTCAGCTAAAGCAACATTATGAACACTTTTTGATGGCTCAAAACCCATGGAAAAATTTTTTTTATCAAAATTTTTCAAAAATACTCCATCATTTGATCCAAGTTCAAGAATTGAACCTTTTTTACCAAGATAATTTACCTTCAACCAATGTGCGAAATTTTTAAAGTGGCTGGTCATTACTTTAGAGCTTGAAGTAAAAAAAGGATAATTTTTATTAAACATTTTTGATGGATTTGGATTACTTGTTAATTGTACAAGTTTTAGAGTTTTACAGTATGCAACTTTCAATGGAAAAAAATATTCTTTACTAAAATCTTTTTTTTTAAGAAAGCCATTTGCAAGTGGCATTTTACCTAAATTAAGAAAAATTTTACATTTTTCTTTTGTTATTCTACAATTCATCTTTAACAAACCAATTTTAAAATTTATTAATATTTCTAATATATTCTTTTTTCTCAAATTTGTAATCACACAAAATTAAAAGAATGGAATCTCTTTTTGTAAATCTCACTTTAATCCAATTCATTTTTGGAACAAATAAATAATTTCTTTTTTTTTTTGAGATAAAAAATATCTTTTTTTTCTTTTGTTTCGTTATTATTTCAATCTTAGCAGAACCTTTTACCGGTATAATTATTTGATTACATTTTTTATGTGCATGATCAGCTCGTAATTTATTTTTTATTCCATATATAAAAAAAAATCTTTTAATATTGAATTTATTAAAATGATTATTAGTATAAAATGGGGTCAAACATCCATTATTACTATTATATTCCTTAAACTTTTTTGTAATAATTTTCATAAGATAATTTTAATGATTAATTAATTATACTAATGTTATACAATTACCAATAGTTATTTAAAGACTTTATCTAAAAACTAATGATAATTACTTTTAAAATAAATAGTATTTATATAACTGTAAACTATAAGTAAAATCAAATAAAATATAACCTTAAAAAACTAAAAAAAATTTTCTTAATGAAAATATTTATAAATTGATTAAATGAAAATTCTTATTACTGGATCATCAGGTTTTATTGGCTTTCATTTATTGAATAGACTTTTAAAAAATAAAAATAATAGAATTCTAGGTATCGATTCGATGAATAACTATTATTCACCAAACATTAAATATGCAAGATTAAGACTATTAAAAAAATATAGAAACTTTTATTTTGTTAAAATGAATTTAAATAATAAAAATAAATTAGATAAAGTATTTAATAATTTTAGACCTAAAATTATTATTCATCTTGCTGGACAACCAGGTGTTTTGTACTCTTTTAAAAATCCGAAAAGTTACAAACAAAATAATATTGAGGCCACAAAAGTTTTAGCAACCGTTAGCAAAAAATACGATGTTAAAAAATTTATTTTTGGATCATCAAGTTCAGTTTATGGCGACCAAAAAAATTTTCCGATTAAAGAAAATTTTAAAAAAAATCCAAAAAATTATTATGCTCAAACAAAATTTAAATGTGAGGAGATGGTCAAAAAAAGATTTCCTAAAAAATTTCAAATTTTTAGGTTTTTCACCGTTTATGGCCCTTATGGTAGACCAGATATGTTTATACATAAGTTACTCAAGTCATTTAAATCAAATAAGATAATAAAATTACACAACTTTGGAAATAATTTTCGAGATTTTACTTATATTGATGATGTAATTGATATCCTGGAACAATCAATAAGTTACAATTATAAAAATAAAGTATTAAATATTTGTAGATCTCGTCCATTAAAAAATACAAAACTAATTTCAATTATTCAAAAAATCTACAAAAAAAAAATAGATATTAAAAGTGTAGGAAAAATTAAAGGTGAAATGCTGATTACACATGGTAGTAATGAACTATTAAAGCTAAATACTAATTTGAAAAGTTTTACATCAATAGAAAAAGGCTTAAAAAAAACTGTTAATATTTTTAAAAAATTTAATATGTGATTTTAATAATTAAATTAAGTTTTTCAGTTCTTCAATAACTATACTTTGTTCATCATCTGTTAAAGTAGGATACATTGGCAATGAGAATATTTTTTTGGACATTTTTTCGGTATTTACAAGACAAGTACAGCTTGAACATACAAAATGTTTATATGCATCCATAACATGTATTGGCCATGGGTAACTTATATTTAGATGAATATCTTTTTCAGCAAGCTTATTAATTATTGTATCTCTATTCTCATGTGCCACAACATATATATAATATGCATGTTTATTGTCAGGATGTTCGTCGGGAAGAATTAAACTTAAATTTTTTAATTCTTCATTATAAACTTTTGCTATATTTCTTCTTCGTTCAACCCATTCATCTAAATACTTTAATTTTTTTAATAAAATTGCTGCATGTACTTCATCAAGTCTTGAATTTGTTCCATGTTCAATAGCATAATATTTTCCGTTCCAATGTCCCGAAGACATTTTTTTCTTTTCCATTCCTAAAAATCTTATTCTTCTTATTTTGTCATAAAGTTCAGACTTATTGGTTGAAATAAAGCCGCCATCTCCATACGCTCCGAAAATTTTTGTTGGATAAAATGAAAAACAACCAACATCTCCAATTGATCCAGCTTTTTTACCTTTATAAGTTGCACCATGGGATTGAGCACAATCTTCAATCACTTTAAGTTTGTATTTTTTTGCAATTTTAATTATCTCATCCATTTCACACATTTGTCCATAAAGATGCACTGGAATTATTGCTTTAGTATTTTTATTTATTGAACTTTCAATTTTATTAATATCTATTAATGAGTATTTATTTGTATCAACAAATTTAACGCTTGCTCCAGAATTGACAATTCCAGTAACTGTAGGAACAGCGGTATTCGATGTAGTTATTACTTCGTCTCCTGGTTTTATACCAAGCGATCTGAGGGAAATAGTAATTGCATCTGTACAGTTTCCCACACCAACACCAAATTTACAGTCATGATAAGATGAAAATTTTTCCTCAAATTCTTCAACTTTTGGTCCAAATATTAAGGTACCACTTTTAAACACCTCATCAACAGCACCTAAAATATCATCTCTTAAAAATTCATACTCTTTTTTATAGTCCCAGACTTTAATCATATTCAAAATTAACTTATTTATTTTATTTTATCAATATTATATGAGCCAAATAAATTTCTTGCCTCAATTGTTACCTGATTTCTTTTTATTAATTCTATCATCTGATTATGCGAAGCCCATACATAGTTAATATTTGAGAATAATATTTTATCATATGAAATTAGACTGACCATATTTCTACTTTCGTTTTTATAAAAACGACCTCCCTCGTCAGAATATATCACATCTAATTTTGTTTTTTTTTTACTAAAAAAATTCATCATGGGTAATTTTTTTATAAAATTTTTTTGAATATTTCTCTCACAAATTGTAGTTGTGAATTTTGGCATTTTTAAACCTGGTTCTGCTGAAATTTTCAGCAAATAATGCATTGTATTTTTTACTTTACAAGTAATAAAGCAATTAATTGAGAAACTAAAGTCACTGATAATAGGCTGGTCCCATTTCGTTACCTCCCTTTGGCGAGCAATTATACTTAAAAAAAAAATAGAAAAAAATTTTTTATTTATGTCAAATATTTTACTTTTATCAACGTTCCATCCCACTAGATTATTAAAATTGATTTTTTTTTTAAAAATTTTATTTCTTTTCTCAAAATGAGTTAGTTTTTTTTTTATAAAGCCTATGGTGTTTAAAGGTTTATCAAAAGAATTTTTTTTAATAATACTTGAAAAAACAGATATAGTATCCATATTCAATAAGTTTTTTCTATTTAAAGCTTTTTTTATATCATCTTTTGAAAACCAAAAAAAATTTTTTCTCTTAAAAAATTTCTCTTTTGTTTCTACTAAAATATTATTATTAAATTTCTCTAAAAATCTTGTTCCTTGTTCTGAAAGTAGAGATTTAGATATTATCTTATTTTTCTTATTTTTTTTTTTAAAAAATTTTATATAAGGTGTTTTTTTACCGCCATGTTTTCTTAAGTAATTACTTTTAGTTGCTTGAACAGTGGGTGAAATTTGTAAGCCGCCAATATTTCCTGGCTCATTTTTGGCTTGGAGTAGATAAAAATCATGATTATTTATTTTTTTTTTTATTATTCCTAAAATACCACTCTCTTTCTGAATAATTAAAGGTTGATACCATTTAGTATTATTTTTTTTAAATCTAAAAGCTTGAATATTGAAAAAATTATTTTTTACGTGTGAAATCTTTTTATTGTTAAATCTCCATTGATTCAATTTATTTATTTCAGTTTTTTTAATTTGTAATTTATTCTTTGTTCTATTAATTTTTAACCAATTATTAATTTGAGAAATACTCATTTTTCCTCAATATTCTTGGCTTTGGTACGTGTGTAATAAATTTACCACCATTTTTTAAAAATCTTTTTTCTTTGATACTAATTTCTTTTGCAAAATTCCATGCACCTAAAAAAACATAATTTATTTTTTCTTTTATTAAATCTATAGGTGCAATAATTTTAATATGTTTTCCAGGAGTAAATTTTCCCTGTTTATTCTTTGTCGAGTCAGTAATAAATTCAATTATTTTTGAATTTATATTACAATAATTGTATATAGTTGACGATTTATAAGTTGCGCCATAACTGATAACTCTTTCACCTTTACTCTTAAGATTTTTAAGAATTTTATTTAATTGAAGCTTTGATTTTTTTACCCTTACAGCAAATTTTTTATATGTAGAAAATTTATGTAATTTTTGCTTTTTTTCTAATTTATAAATTTTTGCAATATTTTTTGATAATTTGTAATCTGACCTATCCTTTGCAACATAAAACCTAATTGAACCACCATGAGTTGATAATAATTCAACGTCAATTACTTTTAAATTTTGGGTTTTAACAAGTTTCGATATAGATAAAAATGAAAATAAATGAACATGCTCATCATAAAATTGATCATATGAGTTAAATTTTATAACTGATCCAATGTAAGGGTCTTCAAAAACAAATACACCTTTATTACTTAGGGTTAGAGAAATTGATTTAAAGGTTTCATTTAGGTTAGGTATATGTGAAATTGTATTAGCTGAGTATATTAAATCTAATTTACCATGCGATTTTAAAATTTTTTTTGCTAGACTTAAATTCCAAAATTTATCATAAGTGAAGTAACCTAGCCCTTTTGTAATTTTAGCAAGATTTTTACATGGTTCTACTGCAATCACCTTTTTTTTGCTAAAATTTTTTATAAAAACACCATCATTACTACCAATTTCCATTGATACTGCTGGTCGAAATTTTTTTACTAATTTCTCCGATATAGACTTGAAGGATTTCCTCATTGTGGCAGACTCTGATGCCCTATGAGCATATTTACCTGTATATTGTTTATTTGGATTTACTGGCTTAAAAATGGATACTAAGTGATTTTTTGTGTTGTACGAAATTTTAAGATTATAAAAGAATTCTTTTTTTAGAGTTTTTTTATCCGTATTTTGTAAATAGGAATTTGTAATAGGCTGCTTAAGTAAATCTAAGAATATTTTTTTCATTTTAAATTTAACTAAATTGTCTTAATATATTCACTTAAAGTTATATTATTTTTATCTTTTTTTGAGAGCAAAGGTTTTTTTATTGGCCAGTTTATATTCAAATCTTTATCGTCCCATAATATTCCCATCTCAGATTTTGCATCCCTATAATTACTACAGTTATAATGAATAAGTGTATTATTATTAAATGAGTAAAATCCGTGAGCAAAACCTTCAGGTATTAATAATGATGTATTATTTTTCGATTCTAATATAATTGAAAAGTGTTTTCCAAAAGTCTTTGAGTTTTTTCTTAAGTCGACAGCTACATCTAAAATTTTTCCACTTAAAACTGTAATATATTTAGCTTGTGGATTTTTTACTTGTAAATGTAGTCCTCTTAATACACCTTTTCTTGATTTAGTGAAGATTTGAAAGTTAAATTTTTTTTTTACTATATTTTCACGTAATAATTCTCTTACAAAACCTCTTTTATCCACATAGGTTTTTTTTCGAACAATAAGAAGATCTTTTATCGGAGTCTTATAAATTTTCATACTTTAATCATGGAACTTATATAATAATTTTAAGTAATTTAATAATTAATATGACCTTTATTTAATATAAAATGATGTTAAAAGAAACAAAATATTCCTTTTTTTATGAAAGTTAAGTTTACAAATTTATATAAAATAATACCAAATAAAAAAAAAATTTTTTCAAAAATAAATAGTTTAGTAAGACACTCTAAGTTTATTGGCGGACAAGAAGTTAATATATTTGAAAAAAATTTTTCAAAATTTGTTGGAACTAAATATTGTGTATCTGTTGGCAACGGAACTGATGCTCTTGAAATAGGTGTTAGATCACTAAGATTAAAAAAAGGATCTGAAATTATAGTTCCGGTAAATACATGGATTTCTACAGCTGAAGCAGTGATAAATAACGGTTTTAAGTTAGTATTTTGTGATATTAATTTAGATGATTACTCAATTTGTATTCAGGATTTCAAAAAAAAAATAACATCAAAAACAAGAGCTGTAATACCTGTTCATTTATATGGCAATCCAAGTAACATGATTGCAATAAAAAAAATATGTAAAGAAAAAATTAAGATTCTAGAAGATTGTGCACAGGCACATGGATCTAAAATAAATAAAAAGCATGTTGGCAGCTTTGGTAATCTCGGTACTTTTAGTTTTTTTCCAGGAAAAAATCTAGGAGCCTTTGGAGATGGTGGGGCAATAGTAACCAACTCTAAGAAAATTTATGAATATTGTTTACGATCTAGGAATCATGGTGCTTTAAAAAAATATGATCATTCATTTTCTGCAGGAAATTCAAGACTAGATTCTATTCAGGCTGCTATTCTAAATATTAAATTAAGTAATTATAATAAAGTTATTAAAAAAAGAAATAAACTTGCAAATATTTATTTTAGTGAATTATCTAAAATCAAAAATATATCGTTAATGAAATTAAATAAAAAAAATATCCATTCTTTCCATCAATTTGTAATTAGACTCAAAAAAAGAGATAATTTGTTAAAATACTTACAAAAAAATAAAATAGATACAATGATACACTATCCGTATATGCTTAATGAGCTAAAATTTTTTCCAAAAAGTAAAAATTTGGGTAAAAGTAAAAATTTAGGTAAAAAAATATTGAGTTTACCAATATCAGAAGAGCATAGCCCAAAACAAATATCTTTTATATGTAAAACAATTAATAAGTTTTTTATTTCAAAGTAATTGAGTTTAATAGAAGATATTTTTATTTTTTTTTAAAAATGCTTTCAAAAATTTTACCGGTTTTTTTAAAATTTTAAAAAGGTATATCAAATAAACAAAAATTTTATTTTGGCCATTATTAATCCTTATATTATTAAGATCTTTTAAGTGGTCTAAATAATTTATTTTGGATGAAAAGCCACCTTTATTAAATTTTCCTAAAATTTCATTTTTTTTTGTGCTAATACCTTTAAGGTTAAATTTAATAATCATTCTATAAAAAAAATCTAAATCAGCACTTAAAAATTTAGTATTATAATAACCAACATCTTTATGTTTTTTATTTTTTATAAAAAAACCAACAGAATGAGATGTATAAAAACCAAAACTCCACCTAATAATATTTGGATTAAAACCATGCATTAATTTGTATTTTTCAACAGTGCCAAATAAAAAATCGATCTTATAATTATTAAAATAATCATTAACTATTTTTAAAGAATTTTCGTAATAATAATCATCTGAGTTCAAAAAACCAATTATATCACCTTTAGCTAAGTTGATTCCCTTATTCATAGCATCCCAAATCCCATTATCTTTTTCAATAACTAGTCTTTGTATTTTATTTTTATATTTATCCAAAACATCTACTGTTTTATCTTTTGATCCACCGTCTATAACTATGTACTCAATATTGTCATAATTTTGGTTTATTACACTCTTGATGCATCTTTCAATTGTTTGTTCTGAATTTTTTACAACTGTGATAATCGTAATTTTTTGCATTCTTACTGAATTCGAATATATACATAAATTAGGTTAAAATATGAAAAAAATTTTTTATTGGTCGCCACATATTTCAAATGTTGCAACTATAAAAAATGTAATAAATTCTGCAAAATCTTTAAAATTATATTCAAAAAAAACATTTGAGGTGACAATATTAGATGTAATTGGTGAGTGGAGCCCCTACAAAAATGAACTTAGCTCTTTAAAAATTAACCTTCATGATATGGGTGGAATTAAATTAAAAAAATATCTACCAATAATTGGGTTTTTTAAATCAAGATTGGTTTTTTTTATAATAACTTTTACAAAATATTTATCTCTTAAAAAAATAATTAAAAATCAAAAACCAAATTTTTTAATTATACATTTAGTAACTATACTTCCTTTGATTTTATTGATTTTTTCTAAATTTGAGACAAAATTTATTTTAAGAATTTCTGGTTTACCACGTTATACATTATTCAGAAAAATTTTTTGGAAAATGGCTGCAAATAAAATTTTTCTTGTGACATGCCCTTCACTTCAAACCAAAATTGATTTGAAGAAACTCAATCTATTTCCAGAACATAAAATTAAAGTATTATATGATCCTATTTTAGAAATAAATAAAATTAATTATGAGATCAAAAATAAATCTAAAAATGATTTTATAGATAAAAAGTATTTTATAAATATTGGAAGATTAACAAAACAAAAAAATCAAATATTATTAATACAGTCATTTAAAGAAGTTTTAGAAAAAAATAAAAATTTATTCCTTATTATAGCTGGAGATGGAGAAGAAAAAAAAAATTTAGAAAATTATATTGAACAAAAAAAATTAAAAGAAAAAGTCATTTTAACAGGTTATGTTAAAAATATTTATCCTTTAATCAAAAATTCGATAGCAGTAATTTCATCTTCATTATGGGAAGATCCAGGAGCAGTGATGATAGAGGGATCGTACTGTGAAAAAAATATAATTTCGTCTGATTGTCAAAATGGACCAAAAGAATTTTTGTCGAATGGAAAAGGTGGTTATTTATTTAAGAATAATGATAAAAGAGATTTGATAAATAAAATAAACTTATTTTTAAATGATAATGATAAAGATAAGTTGAAAAAAATTTTGTTATGCAAAAAGAAGTCAAAAAATTACACAATGTTTAATCATTATAAAGTACTATTGTCACTTTTAGATATTAACAAAATAGACTAAAAAATGTACATAAATTTTATAATATTTTTTATAATATTCAGTTTAATTTTAGCTTATTATTGTAAAAAAAATAATTTAATAGTTGATTACAAACTTGAAAAACATAAAAGATTTTCTTCTAGATCAAAAAGTAATTCCATAGGTGGTATTCTTCTAATTGTTTTTTTGTTTTATGAATTTATTTTTATAAGTCAAAATTACTATTTATTGTTATTTCTATTCTCTATTTTTTTCATTGGTTTTATGTCGGATATAAAAAGATTAAATAAAGTAAGTCTTAGATTTTTTTTACAAATTATTTTAATTGTTTTTTTCATAGAATTAATTGGTATAGAAATTAAAAATACAAGGGTCGAATACTTAGATTTAATTTTAGATAATAGTCTAGGAAATATTGTATTCATATGTTTTTGTTTAATGGTATTGATTAATGGTAGTAACTTTATAGATGGATTAAATGGACTTCTATTAAAATATTATCTACTAATTTTTTTAGTTATTTTTTTAAATTTCGGACATTACACAGATTTAGATTCAAATTTTTTGATTAACTTAATAATTATTTTAACAATAATATTATTATTAAATTTATTTGGAGTTATATACATGGGTGACTCTGGAGCTTATTTATTATCATTGTTCTCAGGAGTTTATCTTATAAATTTTTCTTTTAACAACCACCATATTTCACCATTCTTAATTGTTGTTTTATTGTGGTACCCATGTTTTGAGTTATTATTCTCAATGATTAGAAGATTTGTAAGAAAATCTAAAACTTATAAGCCTGATACAGGTCATTTACATCAGTTTATATTTAATTTTTTCAAAAAAAAATTTAAATACAAAAATATAATAATGCATTTCGTAGTATCTTTTCTAATTAATTTTTATAATTTATTAATTTTTATGATTGCTATAAATTTTATTTACAATTCAGAAATTTTGATATTCATAATAATTTTCAATATATTTTTATATACTTTATTTTATATGTTTTTTAAGAAAAAAAGCCAAACAGATAATAATTAACAGACTACATGGAGTTATTTAAGTTTATATTTATTTATACATTGCTCATAATGTCAGTATTGGGTTATGGTTTAATTTTTTCTAAAAATTTTACACTTTATAATAATTTTCAAAATAAAAATATTTCTTTAGGATATATTGGTCTTTTTGGAATTTTTTTTTCTATAATTATATCCTATATAACAAACTTTATTTTCCCACATAATAATTTACATAACTTAATTTTTATTTTTATAGGAATAATATCTTTCTTAACTTTTTTAAAAAAAAAAAATAAAAAGTTAATTTCTAAATATTTTATATTTTGTTATCTGATATCCTTTTTTTCAATATTTTATTTTAAAAGCCATGATGATTTTCCTTATTATCATTTAAGTTTGATTACAAATATAACAGAAAATAAAATAGAATTTGGAATATCTCATTTTGATATAGCTTTTAATCATGTTTCGTCTCTTTTTTATTTTCATTCTTTATTTAAAACTTTTTTAACTGGTGATTATTTTTATCAAATTGGACAAATCGGTGTTGTAATATTTATTAATACTATATTACTTGAAAATATTTTTAAAAATAAATCCAACAAGCTTTTAAATATTAGTTTTTTTTTAAGTATATGCTTAATTATTTTAACCAATGTATTTTTTTATAGATTAGCTGAGCATGGCACTGACAGATCTGCTCAAATATTATTTTTTTTGGCAGTAATATTGGCAATCAACCTTCTCGAAGAAAATAAATTAAAAAAAGATAGTTTTGAATTGTTAATAATTGTTTTTAGTTTAATTATTTCGATAAAATCTTTTTATATTCTGTATTCTATACTATTTTTGTTAGTTTATTTAAAATTTTTTACACTAGCTGATATTTTAAAAGTATTTAAAATTTTTCCAGTTTTATATTTAGGTTTATTAATTTTTTCATTAATGATCTTTAGCAATATAGCTGCCTCAGGATGTTTATTGTATCCAGTTTCATTTACATGTTTTGATAGTTTTTTTTGGGGTTATGGAAAAGAACAAGTTATAAGCGCTATGCAATGGTATGAAGTATGGTCCAAAGCTGGAGCTTCTCCAAATTATAGAGTTGATAACTTCGAAGAATATTTACATAACTTTAACTGGGTACCTTATTGGATTGAAAACTATTTTTTCAATAAGTTTTCAGATTATTTTTTAGGTGTATTATTTGTCATGTCTATTATGTATTTTTCCTTTTTGCCAAAAAAAATTATTTTAATAAACTTTAAAAAATATTTATCAATTTATTTAATATTTCTATTATTGCTAGCTGAATGGTTTTTAAATCATCCAGCATTACGTTATGGAGGTTTTGTCTTAGTTTTTTTGGTCACAGCATTTCCGTTTGTAATTGTATTTGCAAACCAAAATTTTCAATATAAAAAAAAACTAATACAAATTAGATTAATCTTATTAATTGTTTTTATAATTTTTTCTGGTCGTAATATAAATAGACTTATAAACGAATATAATATCTACGACTATAATTTATTAAAAAATCCAAATTATTCAATTCAAAGTAATTTTTATAATATGCAGAATTCAAAGAATTTATTTTTTAAGGATCCATATAAATGTTATGAAAATAATTCTTCAAGTAAAATTAAATGTAAGAAGATATTTGACTATAATTTTTACTATAATGAAAAAAATAATTAAATTTTCCTTTTAATTGAGTTTACTGCCAATATAAATAAATACAATATTGATTTAAAAAAATTAAATTTTTCGTATTTCATAAATACTTTAAGACCGTCCGATAACTTTTGAAAAAAATTTGAGGATAATGAATTTTTTGTTTTATTCCATTTAACCAAGTTCTGAGGAAAATTGTGTGCAAGTATATTATTTTTACTAATTTTAAGCCATGCCACATAATCTTCTTTAGTTTTAAGTGGTGGAAAAATATCTGTCAAAATAATTTTTTTATTTAATTGAACAGTAGATAGTCCAATTTCGTTTGATTTTAATAAATCTTTGTAACTCAAAATAGATTTAGAACTTTTTACTTCAATAATTTTTTTTTCTGAAATTACTTTCTCATAATTGCAAAATGTAAAATCATAACTATTTTCCTGCATAAATTTAGTTTGTTTCGATAATTTGTCTGGTAACCAAAAATCATCCGAATCTATAAATGCTATAATTTCACCTTTTGCATGTTTAATACCAATATTTCTAGAAATTCCGGCACCCAAATTTTTAGCATTTTTAATAATTTTAATTTTCGAATTTTTTTTAAAATTTTCTTTGATAATATATAAATCTTGTAAATTTTCATCATCATAGATCAATATAATTTCAAAATCTTTAAATGATTGATTTAAAATAGAATTTATAGTTTTTTTTATATAATTTATTTTTCTATA
>MDSV01188075.1_pt1 | contig 25628 bp, 22 predicted proteins | sample 810851 | NCBI WGS metagenome assembly MDSV01 (sample SAMN05326640, study PRJNA326480) | marine metagenome | isolation source: seawater | place: Atlantic Ocean: North East | collected 2012
ATATTGACATCATTATTTTCAGTTACATCAATTCCATAAATTAAGCCCATATCTACAATACTTAATGGAACTTCAGGATCCATACATTTTTTGAGTGAATCACGTACATGCTCTACATTAACGGTACTCATGACACAAAGTAAGATGAAATGAATAAAAACGTGATGTTAATTAGCTTGGAATAATTTTTTTATTGATTCTTCAAAAGGTGCTTTTGCAATACCTTTCTCAGTAATTATTCCAGCAATTAATTCAGGAGGAGTCATATCAAATGCGGGGTTGATTACATTAATTCCATCAGGTGCGGTTTTTTTATCACCTATTCCAGTTACTTCAGATCCTTTTCGTTGTTCAATTATTACATCTTCAGGATTACTTTTCATATCAAATGTAGAGAGAGGTGCAGCAACATAAAATGGGATTTTATGTTGATTTGCCATAGTTGCAACTTGGTATGTACCAATTTTGTTGTAAACATGACCTGTTCGTAAAATTCGGTCTGCACCAACAACGATTTTATCTACAAGACCATTTGCCATTGAATAACCAACTGCAGTATCAGGAATTAAACTAACATCAATTCCATCATGTTTTAATTCAAAAGCAGTTAATCTAGAACCCTGTTGAATTGGACGAGTTTCAGTAGCAATAACTTTTACATTTTTTCCACTATCTTTTGTAGCACGAATTACACCTAATGCAGTACCATAACCAACGGTAGCTAATGCACCAGCATTACAGTGAGTCATTATAGTATCGTTATCATCAAATAATTCAGAACCATTTTTTCCCATCGTCATATTAATTACTATGTCATCTTCTGCCATTTTCTTTGCATGTTCAACAACATTATTTTTTATTTCTTCAACAGAAGATGCTTCTTTTGCAACTTCCATAATTTTTTCCAGTCCCCAAGCAAGATTTACAGCAGTTGGTCTTGTGTCAAATAAGATTTTTTTTGCATTTTCCATATAAGCGATTAAATCATCTTTTCCAGTTGCATCAGATTGTAGTGAAGCTAAAGCAAGTCCAAATGCTCCAGAAACTCCTATTGCAGGTGCACCTCTAACTACAAGTGTACGTATTGCTTCAGCAACCTGGTTATAATCAGTATAAGTTACGTATTCCAATACAGTAGGCAATTTAGTTTGATCAATCATTATAACTGAATTATCTTTCCATTCCACGGTTTTTAGAGACATACACTAGAAGAAATTAGGCGTATAATATTTTTTTACATTGTTAATTTTGTAGTTAAGTATTTTACAATACAAAAGTCAGACAAATATCATGAATATTAGTGATTTAGAAAAAATTGATTCTGAAAAGATGTTCAAAGTGTACGACAAATGGCCAGAAATTGCTAGAGAGTCATTTGAAGGAAAATTTAAAAAAATTGATGTCAAAGATGTTGATCATATTGTTTTTGCAGGAATGGGAGGTTCTGGATCGGTGGGAGATACAATAAAAGCAATTTTATCAAAAACAGACATCCATGTAACTACAATTAAGGGATACATACTTCCTAAGACAGTTGATTCGAATACATTGGTTATAGCTACTAGTGTTTCAGGAAATACGGAAGAAACTATAAAAATTCTTGAAAATTCTCAAAAAAGTTCGGCAAAATCAGTGGGATTTTCATCAGGAGGTTTAATGGAAAAATATTGTAAATCAAATGACATTACTTATGAAAAAATACCGATGATACATTCTCCAAGAGCATCTTTGCCTAGCTTCTTATTTTCTATATTAAATATTTTAGAACCAATACTTCCAATTAAACAAAATGATGTCATGGATTCTATATTAGAATTAGAAAAAACAAAGAAAAGAATTTTTTCCGAAAATTTGAATGAAGAAAATTTATCATTAGAATTAGCAAAATATGTCAAAAATATCGTATGCATAAATTATCCGCGAGGCTTAGAAGCAGCCGCAATTAGATATAAAAATTCATTACAAGAAAATACAAAACTTCATGCAATGACAGAAGATGTTATCGAAACCTGTCATAATGGCATTGTATCATGGGAAAATAGTTTAGATGTTAGCCCGGTATTAATACAGGGCAAAGACGATCATCTTAAAACAATTGAAAGATGGAAAATTTTAGAGAAATATTTTACTGAAAAAGAGATTAATTTCAAAGTGATAAAATCTGTCAATGGCGGAATTCTATCAAAGATTACAAATCTGGTTTATCTCCTAGATTATTCAACTATCTATTCATCAGTATTAAGAAGAATTGACCCTTCACCTGTAGAATCAATTGATTACGTGAAAAGTAAATTATAGATAAACAAGTATAATTTATCAGTTACATTTTATATCTTATTTTAAAATAGTAAATAGTGAACATTACAATTGGAATTCCTGCATATAATGAAGAGGGAAAAATTGGATCAATTTTAGAAGAATTGAAAAAAATTACTGATTCAGTAATTGTATGTGATGATGGTTCTCAAGATTCAACATACGATATTGCAAAAAACTCAGGAGCAATGATAATAAAACATGAAAAAAATTTAGGGTACGGAGCAGCTATTAATTCAATTTTTAAGAAATGTGTTGAAATTGACACAGATATTCTGATAACATTTGATGGAGACGGTCAACATAGAATAGAGGATATAAACAAGATCATAAAGCCAATAATGGAAAACCAAGCCGATATTGTGATTGGTTCAAGATTTTTAGATGATGGAGAAAAAGAAATTCCAAATTATCGTAAAGTGGGAATAAAGTTCTTAACACAAATTACTAATTCAACCATTAAAGAAAAAATAACCGATTCACAAAGTGGATTTAGAGCTTACAACAAAACAGTTCTAGAAAAGATCATTCCAGAAAATTCAGGGATGGGAAGTTCTACTGAAATTTTAATTAAAGCTAGTAACAATGATTTAAGAATTGCAGAAGTTCCAATCAAAATTATTTATTCTGGTGACACATCTACATTGAATCCAGTTTCTCACGGTGCATCTGTATTCATAAGTACAATAAAGTTTACTTCAATTGAACATCCACTAAAATTCTATGGTTCAGCTTCCTTGGTGTTTTTTATTTTAGGAAGTATTTTTACATATTTTTCAATTCAATTTTATGTCGACAATGGTTTTTTGAATACAAATCTAACATTACTTGGTGCAGGTTTGATTCTGATTGCCATAATTTTACTAATTTGTGCAATTTTATTATTTTCAATAATACATGTGATACGGGAGAAGAAATAATGTTAGATAAAATCAATGGTATATTATATAATAGATGAGGAAATAATAGATACAAATGGCTGATAAACTTGAACTGGTAGTAGAAACAAATCCATTTCTTACCGAAAAAATTATTAGAAAACCAGGAACTAGAGATACTCGAATATTATTTTTATATCCAAATGAAAGAGGAATGAGTACTATCCCACCTTCAATTGCAGTGCTGTCACAAATTCTAAAAGATGAAGGGCATGTAACAGGTTTGTTTGATACAACATTCTATAAATTTGATGATGAAATATCAATCGAAGATTCAGATAAAGTTAAGAGCGATTCGTTAGAGAATAGACCAATTTTAGAGAGAGATGATGACGATTTACACTTTAAGAAAACTACTAATTCTGCAATCGAGGATTTCCGAAAAGCTGTAGATAATTTTAAACCAGATCTAATTGCAATTTCATGTACAGAGACAACATTTCTTAGAGCAATAAAGATGATTGACGCAACGAAAGATTTAGGAATAAAGAATATTTTTGGAGGTGTTTTTCCAACATTCGCACCAGATCTTGTTTTGTCATATCCAAATGTCAATATGGTATGTGTAGGTGAAGGAGAGAATGCATTAATTGATCTCGCAAATAGTATGTCGAATAATGAGCCTACACTTGATATTACAAATGTCTGGTTCAAAAAAGAAGACAATACCATACACAGGAATAGTATATCTAGACCAGTTGACATTAATGAAACACCAACAATTACAGATATAGAATTATTCGGAGAAGAAAGATTTTATCGTCCAATGGGTGGCAAAATTAGAAGATTACTTCCAGTTGAAACACATCGTGGATGTCCTTTCACATGTTCTTTTTGTAACTCACCTGGACAAAATAGATTGTATGGAGATGGGGATTTTAAAAAAGGCTTGTCATTTTTCCGTAAAAAAGATATGAATTTAGTTAAAACAGAGATTGAGAATCATATTAAAAAATATAATGTTGAATACATTTACTTTTGGGCAGATACGTTTCTTGCTTGGGACCAAGAAGAATTTGATCAATTCATAGAGATGTATTCAAAAATTAAACTTCCTTTTTGGTGTCAAACACGTATAGAAACTATTGATAAGCGAAAATTTACACAATTAAAAGAAGTTGGTTTAGATCGAGTCACATTTGGTTTAGAACATGGAAATGCAAAATTTAGAGCAGATGTGGTTAAAAGAGAATATACGAATGAGAGTGCGATAAGAAAAATAAAGATAGTAGAAGACTTGGGAATTACGTTTAGCGTAAATAATATCATAGGATTTCCAGATGAGACACGCGAATTAGCATTTGATACAATTGAATTAAATCGTCAATTCAATTCTGATAACACAAGTTGTTCCATACTAGTTCCATTTCACGGAACAGAACTTCATGATTTATGCGTGAAAAAAGGATATCTTGATCCTAGTGTCATATGTGCGGTAAGCAATTCTGGAGAAAGTTTGTTAAATATGCCACAGTGGTCAAAAGAAGATATGACAAGATTAAGAGATGTTTTTGCAATGTACATAAAATTTCCAAAAGACAGATGGCCCGAAATAAAGAGAGCCGAGATGGATCTTACTTTAAGAAATCAATTACGAAAAGAATTTGTTGAGACCTATTGGTCCGATTCAAAAGCAAAAATTGAAGATGATATTGCAGAAGCAGCAAAAGGACTGTTCTAACATAACCTACTCATAGTAATTCTAAAAAGCATACCCGATAAAAGAAATTGATGTCTAATTTAAGAATATTAATTATTGGATATGGTTCTATTGGGAAAAGACATACAAAAAATCTACTAAAGATGAATAATAATCAGGTTAGTGTTTGTACTAAGAATAAGGAAGTACTGAAAATAAAAAAGAAAAATATTAGAATTTTCAAAACCATAAATGAATCATTAAAAGAAAATTTTGATGTAGTTGTTATATGTAACGAAACAAGTCTTCACGTAAAAACAGCAATCAAATTTGCGCAAAAAGGTTGTCACATATTTTTTGAAAAACCAATTTCAGATTCATTAGATGATATTCCAAAATTGAAAAAAATTGTTAGACAAAAAAAAATAATAACAATGGTAGGTTGTAATATGAGATTCCAACCAGGTATTAAATTAATAAAAAAATTTATTGAAAAAGAAACGGTGGGAAGAGTTTTTTCTGTACTAGTAGAAAATGGTTCGTATATGCCTGATTGGCATCCATGGGAAGATTATAAAAAAAGTTATGCATCACGAAAAAAACTTGGGGGAGGCGTAGTTTTAACTCAAATTCATGAATATGATTATTTATTTTGGTTTTTTGGAAAAGTTGATGAAGTGTACGCAATAAACCAAAAATTGAGTGATTTAAAAATTGATGTCGAAGACTTTTCTGCAAGTTTATTAAAATTTAAAAAGAAAATTATTGCAGAAGTTCATTTAGATTATTTTCAAAAACCAAGCCATAGAACATGTAAAATTATTGGAACAAAAGGTCAAATAAAATGGAATTGGGAAAATGATCATGTTGAGGTTTATAATTATAAAATAAAAAAATGGACTACAAAACATATTAGAAAAAACTTTGATAGAAATAATATGTACATAGATGAAATGAAATATTTTTTAAAATGTGTAAAAAGAAAAGAAATTCCTATGAATTCTATAACTGATGCCTTAAAAATACAAGAAGTTGCGTTAGCAATAAAAAAATCATCGGATAAAAAAATAAAGATCACATTAGATTAAATTTTGATTTTTTGTTTAAACATCATTTCGACTATTTTGAATTCTAATTCTGTATCAATCATTATTCCAGATTCAGGGGGAATAATAATTGGTAATCCTTTTGGAGGATATTGATTTTCAAATTTTAAAAATTGTTTTGTATTATAAGTAAATAATCCATTTAATTGATAGACTTTTTTTGCGTCTTGTCGTCGCGTAGGTTTAATTTTTAATTTTTTAGAGAATTCTATATATCCATTTTTTTGAATTTCAATCATGTTGAAATAAGGATTGAAATGTTGTTCATAAACACCATAAACAGCATCGCAGTTTGTTTTTTTCATTAAACTAATACTTGATTTAATATCTGAGTTTCTAATGAAAGGAACTGTACAATCTCGGTTAACAAATATTTCAAAAGAGTATCCTAATGAAAGAAGTTTTTTTACAGCATGAATTAAAACGTCAGCCATACTCGTATTATCTTTTGCAAGATTTTTTGGTCTCATAAACGGTACTTCAGCACCATATTTTTTTGAGATTTTTGCAATTTCTTTATCTTCAGTTGATACAATTACATGACTAAAAATATTTGACTTTAATGATTTTTCAATTGTGTATGCGATTAAAGGTTTATTTAAAATTCTACGAATATTTTTTCTTGGTACACCTTTAGAGCCTCCTCTTGCAGGGATAATACATATTGGTTTCATGAAGGAATAGAGAAATTAATCCTTATAATTTTAGTTATTGATTTATCTATCTTAGAAAGGTTGAGTTTGTAATTTTATATATTCAAGATCATGTTCAACCATAGATTTTACTAGATCTTTAAATGACATTTTTGGTTTCCAGTTTAAGACATTTTGTGCTTTGGTTGGATCACCAATTAGTTCATCAATGTCTGAAGGACGTAAAAGTGATTCATCTAGATTAACCAAATTTTTCCAATCACCTAAATCAGCATATTCAGTTGCGAGAGAAAGAAAATCTTCGACAGAATGAGATTCTCCAGTAGCAACAACATAATCATCGGGTTTATTCTGTTGCAACATTGCCCACATTGCTTCAACATAATCACCTGCAAATCCCCAATCTCTCCTAGCATGTATGTTTCCTAGAGAAAATGTTTGTTGTTTATCATATTTTATTCGAGCTAAACGATAAGTAATTTGTCTAGTAACAAATTCAATTCCTCTAAGAGGGGATTCATGATTAAATAAGATTCCACAACAAGCAAACAAATCATAAGCCTCTCGATAATGATTTGTCATATGATGAGCAAATACTTTTGCTGCTCCATAAGGACTTCGTGGTTTAAAGACAGATGTTTCATCCTTTTTTCCAGGATAATTTCCAAACATTTCACTTGATGATGCTTGATAGAATCTTGTATCAGGTGCAATTTCACGAATTGCATTTAATACTCGTAATGTTCCTAGTCCTGTGACATCAGATGTGAGAATAGGTTGTTGGAAAGAAGCACCAACGAAAGATTGAGCTGCTAGATTATAGATTTCATCCGGTTTTGATTGTTTAATAGCTGCACGGATTGACGAATCATCTGCTAAATCACATTTTATTTTTGAGACATCTTCAAAAATTTGAAGTTCCTCTATTCTCTCAAAACATTTATGACTAGTTCTTCTAAATGTTCCAAAAACATTATAGCCTTTTTTTAACAAAAATTGTGCTAAATACGAACCATCCTGACCAGTGACACCAAAGATTAATGCATTTTTCATGATACAATTAATCCTGCTTCTTTAACCTTATCTAAAAATACTTCGAATCCTTTACCACCTTGTTCATGTCCTTTCCATACTTCAACGGCAAAGGTTTTTTCTTTGAATTGATTAAGAATAGGAATTACTTGATCAAAAGGTAAATCACCATCTCCAAATTGAAGTCCTTCACCATCATCACCACCCGCATCAGATAAATGAAAATGTTCCACTTTGTCTTTTATTTTCAATAATTCATCAACTAAATTTAGATTATTTTTGTTACAGTAAAGATGTGCGTGACAAATATCATAACAAACGTCAAGACCAGTTTCATCACAGTAGCTTCTCATATCTTGAGCACTCAAAAACACATTACTGTGCCAGCGACCTCCAAAGAACCAAGCATATGGAGGCATATTTTCTAACAGAAAATTAACATTTTTCATATCTAGTTGCTTAATTGACTCTGCAACCAATTCTTTCATTTTGTTTATTTCAGATTCGGTAGATGGGTTTAATGAATATCCACCAGGATGAACAATCATTGTGGGCGTTCCAGAAAATTGTTCATTGAGAGATAATGTTTTGTCAATAGCTTTTTGTATTAATTCTATGGATTTTTCTTTTGAATGAACTTGATTTGTTTCACCAAGACTGGCAATATCTAATAGTTTTCTTTCAAAATATTCAAAACAGTGAACAATCAATTTTTGATCAAATTTTCCATCTAATTCTAAATTTAAATCACTATCAGAAAAATGAAATTCAAGTGCTTTTGGATTAAATTGTAACATATCAGACAAATCAGGTTTTCTTACTTTCATTCCAAGAATCATACTAAATCATCCTCTTGAATATAATCACCTTTTTTTATGTCGCGATTTGAATTCTTACCTATCAATTCGTAGAAATGTTGTGGAGATAATCCGCGTGCAGGAGTTCTAATTTCAATGTTATTTTCAGAAAATAATTCCCCTTTCGAGATTGGTTTGGAACAAATTATACTTTTTCCTAACACTTCTCTTTGAAGAACTTCACCACGAGTCATTTTTTTATTTGGTACACCTTTTGCTTTTTCTGACTCACGTATGTTTTGAATTAATGTTCCAAATTCATCTGGTTCAAGCGAAGATGCTTGATCTATTCCTTCCATTTTTTTGTCAAGTGTGATATGACGTTCAATTATTACTGCACCCATATTTGCAGCAGTTAATGAAGGTAAAATTGATGATTCATGTCCACTGTAACCAATAGGAACATTGAATTTTTCTTTTAAAACAGGAATTAGTGATAAATTTAGTAATTCTACAGGAGAAGGGTACGTACTATTGCAATGTAATAATGAAAATTGAATTTGTTTCTCTTTGACAAAATTAACAGTTTTTTCAATTTCTTCCATTACAGACATTCCAGTAGAAATAATCAATGGTTTTTTTAAATTCGCTATATAAGATATCAGAGGTAAATTTGTCAAATCTGCTGATGCAATTTTGTATGCAGATACATCAAGTTTTTCCAGAAAATTTACACTCGGAATATCCCAAGGAGTACACAAAAAAGTTATTTTCTTTTCTTCACAATATTGTTTAATTTTCAGAAAATCTTCTTCACTAAATTCAACTTCTTTTAAAACATCAATTAGTATTTCAGTACCTTGGCTATCTAAAGATGGTTGATCTAGTAATTCTTTTTGGTAAATACTTTCTAAATTTCTTTTTTGAAATTTTACTGCATTAGCACCGATTTGAATAGCAGAATCAATTAATTTTTTAGCTATTTCAATATCCCCATTGTGATTAATACCAATTTCTGCAATAATATAACAAGGTTGATCACGACCAATTTGGGTTCCATCTATTTCAAATATTTCATGAACAGAATCATTCATAATCAAAAATTGTATGTGTCATATTTAATGGTAATAACTTTAAAAAACTAGAAACATACTAGAATTTAGTAATTCAATATTTAAATGACAAATTTTATTGAGATTCATGTCTGATAAAATTCTATTTTTTCTCACTAATGATTATACACATTATTGTTTGGCACATGCATTTCAAGATAAACATGATTGTGAAATGTATGCAATTTCAGAAGTTACATCACGTCCAAAAAAATTTTTTTCTTCACAAAAATTAGTGAATTTTGAGAAAATTTGGTTCATACATGATCATATCAAAAAAGAAATAAAACCAGATCTTGAATACCTAAAAAAATTTGAAGAGAAATATAAGATTAATTTATGGAGATTAGTACAAAATGAAAGAATTTTTCTATATTTTAGAAATTTTTATAAATTTACAAGAAATGATATTTTATCAATATTAGAACAAGAGTGTCGATTTTTTGAGAAAATTTTAGATGAAGTAAAACCAGATTTTTTCTTTACACGTCTTCCTAGCTTACATCATCAAGAATTAATTTATGAAATGTGTAAAAATTCAGGCGTAAAAATAATTGCCATGAATTATACCATAATTGGGAAAAAATGTATGTTGTCACAAGATCATCAAAAACTAGATCATGTGACAAGATTGGATGAGTTAGAACATAACAACAGAAGTTTTGAAGATTTACAAAAATATATTCATTCATCAGATCTTTTAAAACAAATTGATGAAAAATTAGTTAAACCCGGAAATGAAGTAGTGGATAAACTTCGTTCTGCAAAATCATATTTTATTGATTTTGATACAGAAAATACAAATACACATTATACATACTATGGACGTACTAGAACCAAAGTTTTTTCCTACTACATTAAAGATATGATACAAACAAAACGTAGAAAATCCTTTATTGATAATAATTTAAAAATGAAATTAGAAACAACAACTCCATATGTTTATTTTCCATTACATATTGAAATGGAACGTTCACTACTACTTGGAGCACCATATTTTGTTAATCAAATTGAGGTAATTAGATCAATTGCAAAATCTTTACCAATTAATTTTAATTTAGTAATTAAGGAACATCCAGGTCAATCCATGAGAGGTTGGAGAAGTAAATCAGAATATCAAGAAATAATGGACATACCAAATGTGATTCTTATGCATCCAAATTTTCCTAGAGAAGATTTGTATGAAAAATGTGCTTTAGTGATTTCAATTGCAGGAACAGCAGGATTTGAAGCTGCCTGTTATGGAAAACCTGCCATAATATTTGTAGATCTAAATTATTCACTTCTTCCATCTGTTCAAAAACTCAATAACTTTGAGGAATTACCACATCTTATACAATCAACTCTAAATATGAAAGTGGACTCAAAACATGTAGATCAATTCATAACATTACTTGAAAAAAATATTTCAAACTTTGACTGGAGTTCATTTTCTAAAAAATTAACAGAAACATTTTTTGTAGGTTCAATTCAAGATACAGAAATATCAAATGAAAAAATGAAACAGTTTTTGGAAATAAATAGATCTGAACTAGATGATTTTTCTATGGATCATATAAAAAAAATAGAATGGTTTAAGGCAAATAGATCTTAGTGAACTTCAATTTTTTCAGCTAGTTCCTGTTCAGCAATATATCGTGGGTCATATTTTTTCCATTTTTCACTTACTTTCCATTGTGGCAGACCAGTCTCATCATATCTTTGATGTGCCCATTCAATAATTCTTTTTGTGTCATGCATGTACATAAAATGTTTTAATGCAAATAGTTCAGGAATTGTAAAATTCTTACTAACTGTTGCTGTATATTGAAATGCATCACCGCATTCTTTCATAAATTTATCTAGTGCTTTTAATTTCCATTTTTTTAATTGTTTTTCATCAACTCGAGTTTTATTTTCGGTAGCAAGTTTAATTCGTGTATCATATTGTCCTAAAATATAATTTGTATTGTCATAGAATATTGGACTACCAACATAAGGAGTACATATGAAAGGATCAATTGCTGCTTTATTCTGAATCCAAAAATCTACAGTTTCCATTAAATCATTAATATTTTCATTAGGATTACCAATCATGAATGTTGAAATTACACTCATGTTTGCTTCTTTCAAAGTGTTAACTGTTGTTTGTAGATGTTGCCTAGTTTGTCCTTTTTTGATATCTTCGTTGAGAACTTTATTTGATGCAGATTCAAAACCAAATGATATGTAAGTACATCCAGCATCCTTCATAATTTTTATAATTTCAGGGTGGACTGCAACACTAGGTGCATCACCAAGTGTACCCCATTTTACACTTTCAGATAATCCAGAATCAGCATATAATTTACAAAATTCTTTAGTCCATTTTAGATTACTAGTCATATTTTCGTCAACAGCCATAAAGAAATCAATTTCATATTTTTCTTTTAATAATTTGATATTATCAACGGCATATTGTGGATGAGGCCATCTAGCAGGAGCTTGAAATGTGTTACTTTCTTTATCGACTTCCCTAACTAACTTTTCACCTAATTTTCTATCACCATCTCCATAGATATTTTGTAGATCTATTCTTGACATTCCATTGTGAGAGCAAAAAGTGCATCCGCGTGGACACCCACGTTCCCAAACCGCAGATAGTCTTCTTCTTGTATTATATGCTTCAACTGAATAAGGAATAGTTGAATATCTAAAATAAATGTCCAGTTCCAAAAGATCATAGGCAGGATATGGGATTGTGTTTAGATCAGAAATTAACGCTCTAGGATTTGTATATTTAAAACTAGTTCCATCTCTTAAACATAAACCGTTAATATTTTCAAAATCAGATTTTCCAGATTCTACAGCATCGTAAAGTTCTGAAAAAGTTTCTTCACCTTCACCAATGCAAATTAAATCAAGTTGTGGAATTAATTCAAGAATTTCAGTAGGATTGTATGAAGACCATCCACCACCACCAACAAAAAGTGCATCAGGTGCACACTTTCTAATCAGAGGTGCAAGTTCAGTAATACGTCCATACGTAGTTGTTAATCCTCCAATTCCAATAAAATCCCATTTTTCAGATAAAATTTCTTCTTCAATTTTTTTTAGTGGAACATAACCACCACCATAATTCATTCTGATGGCATTCAAATCAAGAATTGCAACATCGCCACCTTTTTTTTCAGCAATTGCAGCTAAGATTCCAGCCCAAAAAGGAATTGTTGACGGGTTGCTGTCTAGTCGAATCTCAGGACAAACAAAAAGTGTCTTCATAGCACTGTTTTGTTATTTGACTATTTACTGCTTTCTATGATTTAATTTGAAGAGAACGAATTCAAGAACTGATTAAAATATTTTGAGGTGATTCTATCACCAAAAATTGAGCCTCCTTCAGTACAGTTTATTGTATTAACCCACGTTGGAGAACGGGAAATGAATTCTCTAAAACAAAGACTATACAAAAGAAACATTGGGTCAAAAATGCAATAATTATCAAAATCTGGATTATAGACTTTTTGAAATAATTTTTTAAATGCAGGATCATTTTGATCAATATCAATTAAAAGATCACCATTATGTGTAATGATTTTTTCCCATGGATCATCTTCTTCCCATCCATGATTAATTCCAACTAAACAAACAGTCTTACATTTTAGAATCATACATGAGACAAACCATGCAGAAGTTCCTACATTGCCACCTGTTTGTATTGCAGGTAAACCTTCATCTTCTTTTCGAGCTTTTGTTATTTTACTTGTAATATAATTAAAAGATTTTTTCCCTTCAGTAAGATCAAATAATGGGTGTACCCAATGAATTTTTATTCCAGCATCTCTTGCTCTTGTAACAACTTTTGGATCAGAGATAGTTGTGAATATTCCTTTTATTTTTTTACCAAATTTATCAACAATTTCATCATCATAAAATTTAGTGTATGTTGGAGCATAATCAATTGTTACAACATAAAAATTTGGAAATTTTTCTGGTGTAACTCCAGCTTTTAATGCTTCAATTAATATTCCATCACAACAAACAATTGTTCCTTTAAAATTACTATTTGCAAGTAATTCAAGATGATTGTTCTTTTTTAATGAGGGGCCTCTTCCAATTACAATTGCAGTTTCAAGGTCAGGAGTACGTTTTTCATTCTCATTTGGTTGTAGAATTTTTCCAGATGGTTCATTCCAAATATTCTCCAAATTTAATGAAAAATTTTTTAACCAAACATCATAATGTTCATAATTCTGTTTTTGAACTATCTGCTCCATAGCATTTTGTAAATTAATGGTTTCAGTCGAATCGGTCATTTTCAAAATAAAGACTAAAGCTCATCTATACCTAATTCTTCATCTTTGTTTTTCGATCGATATATCATAAACGAACCTTTTGCACCAGAATTTAACACAAATTCTTCAAACTCCTCTTTAGATAATTGAGGATTTTGGTTTGTTTCGGTTGGTTTCTTTCCACTATCGGATCTAAAATTAGTCTTCATAAAATCATACGATCTTGTGGTTTATTTAAATTTTCTAATAAATTATCTTTGATCATTGAAATCATTCCACGGTAATTTCCTATTAAGTAAAATTTCCAATTCTTTAACATCTTTATCGTAAATCTTTTGAAGACGTATTCTAAGATTTTGTTCTAATTTAGGCCTTGAAGATTCTTTAACTAGAAATTTATCACCAATCTTGGAACGTGTTAATGAAGGAATAAGTTTTCTAGATGCTTTTCTTATTGTGGAATTATTCAGGATAGAGTTAGCAAGAGAGTTTTTTGGAACTCTATACGAATTTTTAGGAACATTCTTGAAATCAACTGTTTGTTTTGTACCTAAGAAATCTAATATGGAATTAATCTCTTGAATAGAGTTTTCTACATAGTCTTCAAAAATTATTATTTTTATTTGATTTTCAGGAAAGAGGTTTTGAAATCTTTTGATGTGTTTTGAATAAAATCCAGCTTCTAAAATACTATCAATGAAAAATTCATTTTTGGAAATTCTTTCTAAATCTTTATTCAAGATAGTATAAAAATCAGAATTATTATCAAATCCCATGAATTTTAAAGAAAAAAATTGAGAATATGCAATTTCAATGGGATTTCGTAGTGAGATAATGATTTTGGCATTTGGATACTGATTCTTTATGTCCATTGCAGATTGTGGACAGTATAGATATACAGGACTAGATTCACCAATGAAATTTGGATTTTTATTATTTTTAAAAATTTCAAGATATTTTTTTTTATCTGATATAATTTCCCTTGTATAATTTTTCGGTATATCATCTCTTGCAAAATAATAAGGTTCCAATTCTTCTGGCATGAAGATTTCTGGATGTTGAATTAAATAATATGAGATATTTGTTGTTGCACTCTTCGGAGCACCAACGATAAAAAAATTTGGTTCAGTTACCAGGCGGTCCATCCACCATCTATGATTAAATTAGAACCTGTCATGTAAGATGATGCATCAGAACATAGAAAAACTAAGGCACCGACATATTCATCGTTTTTAGCCATTCTTCCAATCATAGTTTTTTCAGAATATTTTTTTATGAAGTTTTTATCTTGTTTATTCTGTACACCTCCTGGAGACAAAGTGTTTACCCTAATACCAGTTCTATTCCAATAAGATGCAAGATATCGTGTAAGATTTAAAATTGCACTTTTAGTCGTAGCATAGAAAACAGCTGAATTTAATCCACTTGAACCATAAATTCTTTGATCAGCTCCAACAATACCATAGATTGATGAAATATTAATTACATTTCCAGATTTTTGTTTTAACATAATTTTTCCAACTTGTTGACATAATCGAAAGATTCCTGTTAAATTAACATCAATAGCTTTGTTCCAGGAATTAATATCAAGTTCTTCAAATTGAAGAGTTCTAATTTTACTATTTCCCTGATATGCGGCATTATTTATGAGAACATCTATTGTAGAATATTTTTTTGTGACATTTTTGATAAGATTTTTTATAGATTTTGTATTAGTGATATCAAGTTTAATTGATATTGGATCAGTATCATACTTTTTTCGGATTTTATTTTCAATTTCTTTACAGCCTTTAAAATTTATATCACATAAAACAACATTTGCACCAGATTGACTTAGTCCATCAGCATATGATGAACCTAAGAAACCAGCTGCTCCGGTAAGAAGTACTGTTTTATTTGATAAATCAAATAGTTTCTTTACATTCATACTATATGAGGCAAATTTTTTATTAAAAAACTCTTAGTTGAATAAAATCGAATTATCTATATAATAATGATTAATGCGGAACTTATGAAAAAAATCAATATTGATGGTAAATTTATCGGAAAAGATTGTCCTTTTTACATAATCGCCGAAGCTGGTGCAAATCATGATGGTCAACTTGAAAAGGCTTTTCAATTAATTGATGCTGCATTAGAATCAGGTGTAGATGCCATTAAATTCCAGAATTATACTGCATCAAAACTTACAACTAAAACTGCACAGAAATACTGGGATGATGGTAACAAAAAGGAATCCCAATATGATGTATTTGATAAACTAGATAAACTTTCAAATGACGATTGGAAAAAAATATTTGATTATGCAAAACAAAAAGGAATTACATGTTTTTCAACTCCATTTGATTTGGATTCTGTAGAGTTACTTGAATCATTTAATGTTCCTGCATACAAAATTGCATCAGCAGATATTACACATATTCCTTTAATTAAAAAAATCGCTTCAAAGAAAAAACCAATTTTTATGTCAACCGGAATGGCATCTTTATCTGAAATACATGATGCAATATCAACTATTAAAAATGAAGGAAATAATGAAATTATTTTGATGCACTGTATTACCTCATATCCAACAAAACCAGAAGATGCAAATTTAGAAATGATAAAAAAACTTATTCAGGAATTTCCTGAATGTGTTGTTGGATATTCTGATCATACACTAGGTACAGAAATTGCATCACTTTCAGTATTCTATGGATCCACCTGTATTGAAAAACATTTCACATTTGACAAAAATCTAAAAGTGAGTAGAGATCACCGGTTATCCCTAACACCAGATGATTTCAAAGAATTGAAAAAGAAAATTAATTTGATTGAAATATCACGTGGTTCTGAAATTGAAGATCATATACAAGTTGAATCGGAAGCAGTAAAATATGCAAGAAGAAGTATTGTTTCCAAATCTAGTATTTCTAAAGGTACTGAGATTAAAGAAAATATGATAGATGTCAAAAGACCAGGTACAGGAATTTTACCAAAATATTTTTCTAAAATAATTGGGGCTAAAGCACTTAAAGACATTCCAGAAGATTCGATAATACAATGGGATGATATTGACTGTAACCAATGACAAAAAAAATTTTGATTAGGGTAGATGGTAGTAAAAAAATTGGGTTAGGTCACGTCTACAATATGCTAACTATTCTACATTATTTGAGAAATGAACAAATTCTTATTGTGATGAATAAAAAAAATAAATTAGGTTCAAGTAAATTTAGAGAGCAAAAATACAAGGTAAAAATTTTTCAGGATGAACCAGAATTATTCAAAATTATTTCTAATTTTGAACCAGATATAATTTTCAATGATATTTTGAATACAAAGACAAACTATATGAAAAAAATTAAAAAACTCTCATCGATGGTTGTTAATTTTGAGGATGTTGGTGAAGGAAGAGCTTATGCAGATTTAGTATTTAATCCAATTTTCAATAAAAAAAAGATGTTAACTAAAGAATTCTATGGAGGTAAATTTGCTTGTGTAAGAGATGAATTTAGAATTTGGACAAATAATATACTTAGAAAAGATGTTAAAAAAATTCTAGTTAGTTTTGGTGGTACCGATCCTACACAAATTACTACAAAAATATTCAAAGCTATTGAAAAATTATCACTCAAAAATATTGAATTCATAATTATGTTAGGATTTGGTTTTGAACATAAAAAAGAAATAAAAAAAGCTGTTACAAACTTGAGAGAGAAAGGATATACAATTAATTTAGTTGAGAAATCAGATTTTCTAGCAAAATATATCAGATATGTTGATTTTGCAATTGTTTCTAATGGAAGAACTGTATTCGAAGTTGCTTCTATGCAAATTCCAATTTTATCTGTGGCAGTAAACGATCGTGAAAAATCACATACTTTTGTAAGAGATGAAAAAATTGGAAAACATATCAACTATAACCCCACATCATTCACAAAAGAATTATCATGTAATATAGAAAATTTGTTAGAGTATAAAAATAGAAAAATATTCAAATCTAGATTAAAAAAATTAGAATTACTTTATGGAGTTGAAAAAGTAATTGATGTTATTAACAAAGAATTTAAGTTAAGAACTTGATTTACGAAGAAATTCCTTATCATTGTTTAACGATCTCATATAACCTTCATTTGGTTTGTGGTCTTGATTAATTTTTTTTAAATTTGGTTCACTCTTGAATAATTCTAATATATCTTCCATATGGATTGGTCGTAATTGAATTTTTGAAATAATTTTTTTGATTAATTTTAAATCAACATCATAATCTAGTGTCCATCTTAAATTTGAAATATCTTCAAAATATGAAAAATTATTAATTTTGAACTGTTCTTTGTTATTCCGAATATAAGGGGTAACGTGTTCACGTTCAGATGGCAACACAGCATTTTTGTAACATATTTTTAGCGTGTCAAATGAAAAAATCTCTGTTTCATTCCCATCAGGAAAACTTCTAGGGAATGTATTTGTGACATAGTCATATTTCTTTTCTAAAAATTTTGAAATCCCTTGATCAACTATTTTAGGATCGATTAAAGGACAATCACCTGTAACTCTCAAAATCGATGAAAGGGAGAAAAATTTTGCACATTCATAATAACGTGACAAAACATCATCCGAATCACCTCTAAAAACATCTACGTCCATTTTTTCACAAAATTCAACAATTTCATTATCTTCAGGATTTGTAGTTGTTGCAACAATAATTTTTTGTAAGTATTTTGATTCTCTTAATTGATTTATTGTGTAAAATAGACTAGGATTCTTTTCATCAACTTTTTTTAATACCTTCCCAGGTAAACGAGTCGAACCCATGCGTGTTTGTATGATACAACCTAACAATATTCTAATGAATAGTGGTTTAGAAATAAGTTTAATGAATTTAATAGTAATCTATTATATTAATGAGAAAAATTAGATTGGTGATTGAATTTTTATGAAGAATTTATACATTTTACAAACAACTGAAGAAGACTATATTAGAAAATTAGATAAAAATGATTCAGATATTGTTTCTTTCGATTATACATCTCATATGGAATTAGTCAAAAAGAAAATATCCCATAAATTATTGGATGATTTTTTGGAAGATGAAGAAAGGAAAGAAATTTTTAAAAATTGTAGAGCATGTTTGGAAGAATTAGAAATTATAGATAATACACAATTAGAATTTAAAAATATTAATCTAATTAACATAATTGATAGAAATGAATTATTAGAATTTTTGATGGATATACTACCAAGAGTTAGTGTATTGAGAAAAATTTTGAAAAATACAAAATATGATACAGTTTTTCTTCCATCAAGTTTGTACAGTGTTTTTTCTGAAACTAGTTTAGCCCAAAATTTTGAATTATTAAACAAAGAAGAAAATAATAAATTAACATTTGAAAAAATTAAAATTCCTGTAAAAATCGGAGAACTTAATTCTGGTTTTACTATTAGTAGACAAAAATATCAACTTATGAAAAAAATTACTGAAAAGCTTGCGGTAAATGCGTTTAATCTAGGAAATAATGATATTAAAAAAAGAAAGATCATTTTAATAGAATTTGATCCTGAAACATATTCTGATCTTTTAACAGAAATTAATAACCAGGGACTTCAACCAGTTTTGATTAATTTTAGAAAAAGCGCAATTTATAGTAAAAAAACACTTAGTCATTTAAGACAAACAAATTCTTTAGTTGCAACATTAGAACAGTTTATTGACAAAAAAGAGCAAGAAATAATTAAAGATCAGAAAAAAATTTTGGTAAAAAAATTAGAAGAAAATAATTTTGATGATAGTTTTACACCAAAATTATTCCATAAAGAAATTAATTTGACATATTATTTGAAGGAAAAGATAATTGACATATTATTTCAGAGAATTGAAGAATATTTGAATTGTATTTTGATTGCTCATAAAATGAGTAAATCAAAAGAAAATATGAGTATAATTATGTTAAATAATTCTGGTGAAACTGAGAAAATTTTCTCTAGAATTTTTCATAATTCTTCAATTTTTCTTTTACAACATGCTTTTGCAAATTATATTGAATCAATTTCATTTTTTGATATCTTAGATGATTATCATTTAACTGATAATAGATTCATGGTATGGGGAAATATTATGAAAGAATATTTGTTAAATACAAAGAAAATTCCTAATGAACAAATCACTATGGTAGGAAGTCCAAAGTATGATTCATTTTCATCTAGTAATTCTTCAAAACCTGGAAAAAAAATTCTAGTTACCCTAAGGCCTATAATTAATCATATGGAAGGTTTACGAATTAATCTATTTGACAGATATAGGAAAGTTATATTTGAACTTGTAAATTTTTCTGAAAAAAATCCTGACGTAGAGATAATTTTCAAATTACATCCTCAACAAAATGTTAGTAATGAATTCATTATTGATATTATTAAGAAAAACAGTAAGCTGAAAATTTTTCAGTCAGAACCTGTTAAAGAACTTTTAATGAAATGTGATCTTCAAATAAATATTGCAACAGATAACTTTGATGCGTCAAGTGTAATCTTGGAAGGTATGCTACTAAAGAAACCAATTTTGAATGTAGCTTTACAAAAAAATCAAATTGAATTTGATTTTATTAAATATAATTCAGTCAGAAATATCAATTATGATTCAGATATTGGATCTAATATATTAAATCTATTTCAAGAAGATGAAATTGCCAAAATGATTAAAAATTCAAGCATATTTCTTGAAAAATATTTGATTAATCATGGATCCGCATCTAAAGTATTAGTTGATTCTATTATAAATAGTGATAAATGATTACAGATTTTCAAGTTCTTTTTCTAATTCTTGGTGAATTTTATTTTTTAATTTTCCTTTTTCTTTAAACCACATATCACCTCTAAATTTTTCTATAATTTCATTAAATTGATTCCTTGAAATATCAATATAATTACAAAATTCTTCGATGTAATTATCAGAACAATTACCATCATATTTTAAAACTAATTCTATTGCACTTTTTCGATCCAATATTCCATCTCTAATATCATAACAAACATGATCCATACATTGGCCAAATCCAAATTTCACAAATTTTAACATTTGATTTACATGAACTAAATCTGAATCAATCTGTGCAAATGGAACGTATGTTCCAATTTCTTCTGGATTAACATTTTTTCTTTCTTGGAACCCATATTTTTTTGCGAAATCAGCATTTCCTCTATAAGACCACTCTTTAAGGAAATATTGTATCCAAATTCCCCTAACATCCATATCAATTAATTTTTGTACGTTATAGTGAAAAAGAAATAGATCATTTTCAGAAATACCATCTACGTTAAGATATTCCTTCCATCCACCAGAAAGAGTTTGTAATTGATATGCTTTCAGTGCGTCAGAATCAGTTCCAACACCAGTAAGGCTTGCACCCACAGTTAAACCAGGATTTTCACCTTGTATAATCAAAGGTATTCCAAATTTTTCAGAAATAATGTATGTTGATGCATACAGTGGGAATTCAGACGCCTTTACGGGATTCAAATGTTTTAGAAAATCATACGTTACTAATTTTTTCATGGTTTTTGGATTGGGTCTAATTGTAATTACGTCAAATCCTTGAGATTTCAGATTTTCAATATTTTCTCTTCCTAATTCAGTTATATTTTCTGGTTGATAATTTACTAATAAGCAATTTAATTCTAATTCATCTCTTGCAGTAATAGCCTGTTTAGTACTATCTTTTCCACCACTAACACCAATAACACAATCATATGGACCTGTTGACAATTTCTTTGCTTCTTCAGAAATATTAACCAGTTGAGTTTTTCTTGATTTCCAATCAATTTTTATTTTCTCTTCTTCCCATAGACATGCACCACAAATTGACTCTTCATTAAAGAAAATTCCAGGTCTGGTATCAGGTTGAATACACTTCTTACAAATTTTCAATTATACATAAAAAAGTCAAGAACTATTTTAGTTTAATTAAGGAAAAGTGTAGAATAGTAATTTAAGGAGTACTAATTGGTAATTATAAAATGAGACAATGGTGTCACTTTGAATATATATTAAACAGAGATTGGGAAAAATTATGAAAATTTTAGCTATTACTTTAGAAAAATGTTCTGGATGTGCAATATTTGTTGATGACGAAATAATTTTTTCATCTAGTGAAGAAAGATATACCAGAATAAAATCGGATTCATCATTTCCAAAAAATTCAATCAATGATGCATTAGAATTTTCTGGAATGAAAGGAAATGATTTTGATAAAGTAATTATTTGTGGGAATAAGATAAGTTTGATTCCATCATTAATCAATGAATATTCAACTTTTTCTATAGATGATCAAATTCGAGCAATGGATGAATACTGGTATCCAAAACTTGTTTTAAAAGAAAATAGATCTTTTTTGGATGTGTTTAAAGAAAAAATTAATGTAAATCAATTTCCATTCAATACTGAATTAGGAAAAAAATTTGATTTTTCTAAGTTAGAAAATCCATATACCGAAGAAGATGGGAAGAATGTATCTGAATTTTATAAAGATATAATTTCAACATTTCTGAATATTGAAAAAGAAAAAATTACACATATGGAGCATGATTGGTGCCATGCGGCATACGGATTCTATGGAAGTCCTATAAGAGACGATAATACTTTGATTGTAACTGCTGATGCGTGGGGAGATGATTTAAGTGGAACATTATCAATTTATTCAAAAGAAAAAGGACAGATTGAAAGAATAAAAGAATATTCACATAAAGATTTTCAGTTAGCAAGAATTTACAGATATGCTACACTTGTTTTAAAAATGATGGCAAATGAACATGAATACAAAGTTATGGGCTTAGCCTCATACTATAATGGACCACTAATAGAAAAAGTTGAACAAATTTTAAACTCAATGCAAAAACTTGATGGACTTGAATTTAAATTTAATAAAGAAATTCCCGACATATATGATCATCTAAAAAATAATCTCAAAAATTTTAGATTTGATCATATTGCAGCGGGATTACAATCGTTTACAGAAAAAATTCTATTAGAATGGTTTACCAATGCTGTTGAAAAATACAATACAACAAGCGTAGTATTTGCCGGAGGTGTTTCTATGAATGTTAAAGCAAATATGAGAATCTCAAATATTCCAAAAATTAAAAAATTCTTTGTATGTGGAGCAGGAACTGACGAAACATTACCTATAGGTGCATGTTATCACTGGGCGGAAACACATGGAATTAAACCAAAAAAATTAAAAGATCTGTATCTTGGTGCAACTCCAGAATATTCTGAAAATGATATTTCAGGTTTAACCAAATATTCAATAACAAAATTTAGTTCAGTTGATCAAATTCTGGAAAAAATTTTGGAAAATAAAATAATAGCGGTTTGCAGAGGGCGTATGGAGATGGGTCAAAGGGCATTAGGAAATAGAAGTATAATTGCCGACCCTAGAAATCTTTCTAATGTTGAAAAGATCAATAAATCAATTAAAAAAAGAGATTTCTGGATGCCATTTGCGCCAGTTGTACTTTCAGAATTTCAAGATATATTGATAGATAATCCAAAGCAAATTGAGTCACCATTTATGACAATTGGATTTAACACAAAAGATGGAAAATCTAAATTTCCTGCAGGAGTACATCAGTCAGATGGTACTGCAAGAGCACAGCTATTGAAAAAAGATGAGAATCCAATTCTCTGGGATTTAATTTTCAAATTTAATGAAAAAACTGGAATTCCTGCTCTTCTAAATACATCATTTAATTTGCATGGAGAGCCTATTGTACGAACAATTCAGGATGCATTAAGAGTTTTTGAGAAATCAGAATTAGAAGTTTTGTGGCTAGATAATCATATCATAGAAAAAAAATAATTTAATAAAAAAATATGAGAAATCAGTAATCAATGTTTTAAATGGCTTCAAAAATCATATTTCAGTGTCAGTAATAAAAAAAATAACAACAATTGGATTTGGAGATATTGTTGGAAGCGGAATAACAGTAATTTTTTGGTTTTATCTAGCATCAATAGTTAATCCAGAAGAATATGGTCAAATTCATTACATTATCAGTATTGCAACATTCACGTCAACTTTTACCCTATTAGGAACAGGAAATGCATTAATTGTATATATTACAAAAAATAAAGGTGTAGTAAAATCACTACTTAGTTTTTCAATTATTTGTGGTGGAATAATTTTAATCATTAGTATTCCATTTGGTTTTTTTAATGTAGGTTTTCTGGTTTTTGGAATAATCATTTTTGTTTATGGAATTTCACGTGATTTAGCAAAAAAAGATTTTAAAAAATATTCAATCAATATTATTTTTCATAAAGCATTAACTGCAACTCTTGCTTTCATAGGATGGCAAATTCTTGGTGTTGATGGAGTGATTTACGGAATATCACTTTCATATTTTGTTTATTTAAGATATATTTTTGAAGATTTAAAAAATTCAAAATTAAATTTCTTTGAATTAAGAAGTAATATTGATGAAATAAAAAATAATAAAAAATTTATTTTTTCAAACTATTCTCTTCAAATTACAAGTAGTCTTACAACACAAGCAGACAAATTATTAATTGCACCAATACTAGGGCTTGCATTATTAGGAAACTATTCATTGGCGCTTCAAATAATTGCCCTTTTAACTATGGTTCCAAGTATTATTTTTAAATTTTTAATACCTCATTATATTGACGGTGAAATTAGTAAGAACTTAAAAAGAAACTCGATTTTGTTATCATTTGTTTTTGTTTCTCTAGGAGTAATAGTTTCACCAATTATAATTCCAGAATTATTTCAAAATTATACAAATGTAATTAGTTTAATTCAGATCATGAGTTTTGCGGTAATTCCAATAACCATAAATCATTTTTATTTTGCAGGTTTTTTAGCAAAAGAAAATGGAAAAATTCCATTATTTGGAGGTATAATTTCTAGTTCAATTATGTTAAGTGGAATGATCATCTTAGGAAGTATTTTTGAAGAAACTGGTGTTGCCATTACATATGTAATGTCATTTTCAATACTATGTCTTTTTTATTCAATTTGTAGTAGAAAAAGTAGACAGACATAATTACATAAAATATAGAAGATTTTTTGTGATATTTGAAGAAATCAAAATAATTTTAGAAAAAAATGGATATGATTTAGATTCTGATTCAATGGGACGAATTAAAATTATGCTTGAATCTATTCGCGATGATAATCAAATAAATAAACTTGATTACATAATTGACTGGTTTAATAAAAAACGTGAAGAGTCAGATATGATTGTAGAAGAGATTGGAATTAATGAATTGGATAAATGGAATGTAGATTCAAACTCTGGGAATGTAAAACATGAATCTGGTGGATTTTTTGAAGTAATTGGTGTTAAAGCATCAAATACATTTGAACGTGAAGTTGGGAAAAAAGGTTGGACACAGCCAATGATTGCAAAAAATCCCGGTGGCATTCTGGGAATTCTAATGAAAAGAATTAATGGCATACCGCATTATCTTTTACAAGCAAAAGCAGAACCAGGCAATATTGGAAAATTGCAATTATCTCCAACACTTCAAGCAACAACAAGTAATTTATTAAAAGCACATGGAGGATCAAAGCCTTTGTTTGCAGAATATTTTGATGATGAAAATAATCCAAAAATCGTTTATGCAAAGTGGCAATCTGAAGATGGGGGTAGATTTCATTTAAAATCAAACTATAATATGATAATAGAAGTTAAGGAAAATGAAAACTTGGAAATTCCAGATTCATTCATTTGGGTTACATTATATCAAATTAAACAACTAATGAAGATTGAAAACTTTGTTGGC
>MDSV01047825.1_pt1 | contig 25625 bp, 22 predicted proteins | sample 810851 | NCBI WGS metagenome assembly MDSV01 (sample SAMN05326640, study PRJNA326480) | marine metagenome | isolation source: seawater | place: Atlantic Ocean: North East | collected 2012
CTTATTTGATGGCGGAGAGAGTGGGATTCGAACCCACGGTACCTTTGACAATACACACACTTTCCAAGCGTGCGCCTTAAACCACTCGGCCATCTCTCCTTTTCTTAATCTATATCAACAGAAGGATAAATGAGTATTTATGATTAAATTCATGAGAAAAAGATAACAATAAAGACAATATTGTTCAACTCTAAAAAAAAATAACTGAAGTTTTATATTTTTTATTTAAAATAAAATCAGGATTATATTTTTTCATTACTTCTAATTGATCTTTTGCTAAATTTGAATATGCAATTACTGATTTATTTGCTTTTAACAATTCAAAATTATTTTTTAGAAAATTATCTAATATATATCCACTGAATGGATTATACATAAATACAAAAAAAGATTTATTATTATCTAGCTTATATTCTTTAGCATCAAATTTAAATACTTCAATATTACTATCTTTTCCTAAGGATAATTTTATATTATCTTTTGATATCTCAATATGTTCTTGTATAAAATCGAATCCACTATAACTTTTAAATTCAAAATTTTTGTATGCATAAATTAGTGGAATTCCATTACCACAACCAATGTCAATAAAGTGATAGTCGACAGGTTTAATTCTTTTTTTAAATTCATTGTATAGTCTTTTCATGTTCAATAACCAAACGGTTTGAAAATCAGATGAATGCTCTAAATTATTTATTTTCAATTTAATGTTTTCTTTAGAATTTTTGTTGTCGAATTTAATATTATTAAAGTATTTAAATAAAAAATTATAAAAATTATTAATGTAAATAGTAAATAAATTATTATCTCTTTGTGTCATATAGTTTTTTATAATTATACTTTAACATTTAATCATAATATTAATATTAAATTAATTGTATATTTATAAAATAAATTAACTAATATAATATTTAAGTATGCATAGAGATTTTTTCAAAAAAATATTATTTTTTCTTCCTACTATTATTTCATTAATAGTAGCAACTTTTTTATGGAAAATAATTAAATTTGAATTTTCTAATCCAAATGAAATAATTGGTTACTACAGTATATTCCAACATAGCCATTGGAATGATAATATAAGATATATTGTATTTATCATCATCCCTTTAACCACATATTTTTTCACAATTTTAAAAAAAAAAAAAATAAAATTTATAGAAATAAAAGAATATTTTTTTTTAAATGATAAAATAGAGAAAAAAAAAGAACAAATAAATAAGTTTTATTTATTCTTTTTTATCATTTTATTATTTTTTTTATTTCTGTCTGGAGAATTTAACAAAAATTCGATAGATCTATTTCATGAAGGACAAGCATTGGTGGGTGGCCTTAATTATGAAATAACTAATAAATTTTGGTCTAATTCATTTCTTGTCACAAGCTTGTTTGTAGATGTTTTAAGTTCAAAAATTTCTTGGGATATATTTGATGTACAATCCATCAGTTCATATAGATTGTATATAAACATTGTTACAAAAATTACTTTCTTAACAATAGTAATATTTTTATTTTATTTTTGTAACAAATTAAATTTGGATAAAATTTCAAAAACTTCAATTTTTATTGTTTTATCAATCTTTTGTTTTTATTTAATAAATAACAACACTCTTAGTTATAGAGAATTACCTATATTCATATTTTTAATATTTTTAATTAAATCTTTAGAAGTGAAAGAAATGCCAATTTTTTATACAATAATATTGGGAATTCTTCCATTGTTCAGTTTATTATGGAGTTTGGATCGAGGTGTTTTTTTAATTGCAACTTATATTCCAATGATATCTTTATATCTATTTAATAATAGATATAAACAGCTGCTATATATTTTTCTTGCATCGATAATTTCTTTTATAATTTTCTTTTTTATTGTTGGCTATGATGAATTTTATAATTTTGTAAATAATTCAATTGATATCCTGAAATCTTCTGACCTTTTAAATGGTTTAATTCATCCTAATCCATTTACTAATGATAACGATTCTTCAAGGGCAACGAAAAGCTTATTAATTATAATCTTAAATGGAATAATTTCAATTTCATTAATTTTAGATAAAGACTCAAAATTAAAAAAAAATCATAAATTTTTTATTTTAATATTTTATTTTCTGTCAGTTATTTTTTATAAAATAGGATTAACTAGATCTGATGGAGGACATATAAAGCAAGGGTCTAGCTTAAGTCTTATTCTATTAATTTATTTTGTTCTTTTTTATCTTTTTTCTTTTATAGAAAAAAAATATTTTTTTGAGAAATTCAAAAAAGTTTATTCTACGTTAATATTTGTTACTTTACTTTTTTTGTTTAGTTTACAAAATATTTCATCGAATTTCTATGTGAATATCTTGAATTTTAAAAATCGTTATACAGATTATGTTAATACTAATGATTATAATTATTTGGATAAAGGTGAAATAAAATTAATAAATAAACTAAAAGTTTTAACAAAAAATGAACCTTGTTTCCAAATATTTACATACGAAACTGCCATACAATATTATTTAAAAAAACAATCATGTACAAAATTTTTTCATATAATGAATATGGGGTCAAAAAAAAATCAACTATTATTTATCCAACAATTAAAAGATAAAGATCCAAAATATTTACTGACTGGAGGTACCTATCAGAATATTGGAAATATGAAAGGAAGAAACAATATTGAGTTGGGACCTAAAGAAAGATTCTCATATATTGAAAAATATATTCATAAGAATTTTGAAATTTATGAAAAAATAGGAAAATGGAAAATTGTAATTAAAAAGAAATAGGATATTATTTTAAAATAATATTATGGCCTTAACATTTCATACATATAAATTTCTTGAATTATTAAATAATAACAACGAAAATTTTGGAGAAGTTCTATCTTTGGGACAAATTAACAATCTTATAAGTAAAGATGATTTTAAAAAACTAAAAATACCAGAAATTAAAGATAAATATTCAAATAAAATTCTTTTAGACAATTTTAATATAAAATCTGTAAATTCTTTGGATTATTCTAATTTTGAAGGTGCTGATTTAATTCATGATTTAAATTTGCCGATAAAGGATATTAAAAAACAGTATGACACAATAATTGATTTTGGAACCTCAGAACATATATTTAATATAATTCAAAATTTAAAAAATATTTCTATATTATGTAAAACCGGAGGTATAATACTTCATTGTCTACCTGCAAATAACAATTGTGGCCATGGATTTTGGCAATTTTCACCTGAATTATTTTTTCAACTTTATAAAAATGATAATGGATATTCAGATACTGAAATTTACCTAATAAATCTTCATGATAAAGAAAATTGGTATAAGATCAAAATGCAAGAAAAAGGATCAAGATTAGAATTAAATTCTAAAGAACCTTTATATATTTTTATAAAAACAAAGAAGATTTCTGAAAATAAATTTGAAAATATCAATCAATCTGACTACGTTCATCAGTGGTCAATGGAGAATAATACTTCTAAAGTCAAAAAAAATAAATTTAGTCTATTAAATAAAAAAATTAAGAATGGAATTAAGAATTTATTAAAAAATAACTTTATTTCTAAAGAAATTTACTCAAAAATAGAAAATACTAAAATCCATAATAAAAATAATTTTAAGGTAAATAAAAATTTAGAAAAAATGAAATTTTAATTTTTTTTAAATAATTCTTTAAAGTTAAAAATTTTTCTCTTAATATTTTTTTTTTGTCTATCTAAAAATCGATTAAATAAGTTTTTTTGTTTATCTCTTTTTGCAATTATAGGAAAATTTTCTAGATGTTCGTAGGTTCTATTTCCATTTTTATCAATTGCCCATTCTGACTCATATGCTGATAATAGTGTAGAGCCAGCTTTTTTAACAATTATTGATAGCACACTTTGTGAATGACGATGTTGAATAAATTCTGGAGAATTTTTTTCTGAAAATTTATTTTCATCGTCATCAATTAAATCAAATCTATTTCTAGTTATTTCATAATGTTCTTCCATCATTTGTATAGACTTTTTACATTTCCTTATGAAGAAAGAACCTCCCCAAACTTGGGGACTCTTAATTATTGGATCATTATTTTCTAACTTGAAATATTTAATTAGATCTGATTTTGTATATTGATTTTCCAAATAATTTGGAAAAATAAATTTTTTTTTAATATTTTCATTCTTCAAATCTTTATATTGAAATCCTAAAAAACCTGTTGGTTCTTTTTCTAAAATCTTTATATACTCCTTCAATCTAGATTTACCTTTCAAATTAAAGTGACACCCAACATCACACCAATGATATATGTCTCCATCATTCATTTGAGATAAAACTTTTTTATGAAAAAAAGTTTGCCAAACCCAATAGCCATAACCTTTTTTTTTACCTAATTTTAATAAAGAACTTACATATTGATTAAAATCTTTATCTAAATCTTTTTCGCTAAATAAGAAAATCTTATCATAAATTTGCATTTTTTGTGCTTGAAGCTGAAATCTTTCAGCTGATCTTTTTAAATCAGAACTGTAAAACGTAGTTAAATAAATTTTCATTAAAAATATTTTACTGGAAAAACTTTAAATCAAATTTGTGTTCAATTTTTTTTAAAACTTTTGCTGGATTACCTGCGACTACTTCATTCTTTTTTACATCTTTATTTACAACCGCTCCCGCTCCTATATAAGCACCTTCTTCAATGATTATTTTTGGCATAACAGTTGCATTCATTCCAATTGTTACATAGTTTGAAATAATAACATTTCCACCTATAGCTGCACCAGGCATTATATGTACTCCATTTCCTACTTCACTATCATGTTCTAAAATTGAACCAGTATTTAAAATTGAATAATCTCCAACTTTAGCTCCCGTCTGTACAACTGAGTTAGGAAAAAGTTGTATTCCTTTTCCAAGTAATTTTTTATCAGCAAAATACGCGTGTTTACTTATAACTTCTAAGGGTGAAATTTTTTTTTTTTCTAATTCTTTAGAAATAAAATACCTGGCCATTCCTAATTCATTACCTATACAGACCACAAAATAAGAAGAGTCTTTAAAAAATAAATCTAAATCCTCTTTTTGATTTGAAAATTTTGCTTTAGATTTAAATTTTGCCTCAGATAAATTTGGATCAAATATGTATTTGACTAAAAAAGAGCTTGTATCTTCCAAAATCTTATTATTTTCTATAAGATTATATATTATTCCAGCTTTATATTTTCCGCCCCAAAAAAATATGTTTTGCGTCATTACATATAATTATAAAGATAATTTGATTAAATCAAATATATATATATTTATTACTCTATTATTTTATGAAAAATATTTTAATTTTAGGCAGTGAGGGGTTTCTAGGCTCAGTACTAGTGCCACATCTGTTAAAAGATGGAAATAAAGTAACTGGAGTAGATAAATGCTATTTTGGCAGAAATAATTCAAAATCAAATAAATTTAAATTATTTAAAAAAGACTACAATATTTTATCTAAAAAATTTTTTGCAGATTTCAATATCATTATCGATTTAGTGAATATTTCTAATGATCCTGCTTCTGAACTTAATAAAAAATTTACTAATATCACAAATTATAAAAATAAGATTAAACTTTTTAACAAGATTAAAACAAACAAGAATCTTTCAAGATATATTTATATGTCTTCATGTTCTGTTTATGGAAATAATCAAAATTTAATTACAGAAAAATCTATACCAAAACCAATTTCTTTATATTCAAAGTTATGTCTTAAATACGAAAATTTTTTGAAAAGAAAAAAAAGAATACCTTTTACAATTTTAAGATTGGGAACACTGTATGGTTGGTCACCAAGAATGAGATATGATATAGCTATTAATAAAATTTTAAGAGATATGATTTTTTTAAAAAAAAATTGAAATATTAGGTGGTACCCAATTAAGATTTTTTTGCTTTAATAAATTTGCATGTGTCGTTATTAATAAAATTATTAAAAAAAATAGTAATAATTCTTTAAATAAAATTTTTAATATTGGAAATTTTAATACAAATATAATTAATTTAACAAAAAAAATTCTAAAATTAACTAAATTTAATAAAGCAAATGTATATCATGAAAAACTTACAATAGATAAAAGATCTTATGAAGTTGCAACAAACTCCTCTAAACAATTTTTAGATAAAAATATCAATTTCAAAAAATTTACTGATAATTCTATAAAGCAGACATTTCAAAAAATTAAAAGAGATAAAAAACCATTTGCAAAAAATAAAATCACCCTTACCATTTATAAAGAATTCTTAAAAAAAAATAAAATATGATTTCTTTTTACAAACATAATTTAAATAAAAATAAAAATTATTTAAAACAAACACTTAATAGTTCATATCTAACTTCTGGTCCAGTTTGTCAAAAAGTAGAGGGCCTACTTTCTAAAAGATTTAATAAAAAGTTCTCTATATTAACAAATTCTTGGACCAATGGATTAATAAGTATTTTGTTATCAATTAAATTGAAGCCCAAGGATGAGGTCATTATACCTGCTTGTACTTTCGTTGCTTGTGCAAATGTAGTTGAAATGGTTGGAGCAAAAGTAGTTTTGGCTGATATAGATGAAAAAACAAAATTATTAGATTTAAAAGATTGTTTAAAAAAAATAACAAAAAATACTAAAGTAATTATGCCAGTTCATTTATATGGAAATTTATTCAACACACGAAAACTTAGAAATAAAATTAGAAAAAATATTTTAATCATCGAAGATTGCGCTCATTCTTTTTGTGGAGAGTACAACAATAAACCAATAGGTTTCTTTTCAGATTTTGCTGTTTTTTCATTCTACGCTACAAAAAGTATTACTTGTGGTGAAGGTGGAGCAATAATTACAAATCATAAAAAATACGCTGAAAAAATAAGATCTGTATCTAATAATGGAATGACCAAACCTGCCTTTAAAAGATTTATTAATAATAAATATATTCCTTGGGATGTTTATAATTATGGTTTTAAAGCAAATTTAAGTGATATTAACGCAAGCATCTTAGAAGACCAAATTTTAAATTATTCAAAAACTGCAAGAATTAAAAAAAAAATACATAAAAGATATAAATTTTATTTAAATGATATAAAGGAAATTTCTTTTCCAGAAGAAAATAAGAATAAAAATAGAGACTATTATCTATTTCCAATTGGAGTTAACAAAAAATACAGAGATAAACTTATTGAATTTTTATTGAAAAAAAAGATTTTTGTAACAGTGAACTTTAAATCAATAAGTGAATTAAATTATTATAAAAAAAAATATAAAATATCAAATTGCTTAATTAGTAAAGAATGGGGTGATAAAACTCTTAGCCTACCTTTTCATATAAAACTTACAGAAAAAGAAATAAAAGAAGTAAGCAAACAAATTAAAATATTTTTTGAAAAAAAAATTAACCTTTAAAATCAATAAATGTCCAAGGCCATTCAATTGATTTAGAATATTTTTTAAACCAAAAAGATAAATATCTCTCTGCTAAATAAGCATAAAGTCTTTGTGTATCGTAACCTTTTAAATTTTCAAACCCAAAAATTTTTTCACATTCAAATAGCCATGAAAATAAATCTGTAAACCATTTATCTATTATTAAAGGTTTAGCAATAAACATTATATTAGGGTTATATGTATATGAAGTATTAACATAATTTCTAAATTCTTCTCTATCATTATCATTCATAACATCTATAGCTTTTTTTAAATTTCCATAGCCATGATGCATATCAAAATGAAAATTGATGGATTGTTTTTTTTCATCAAAAAAAATTGCTGGGTTTGATATCAAAGATCTAAAACCTCTTTTTATCATTTTTACTTTTTTTACTTTGTTTAGACTAACAGGACTACAAATCACTGCATTAAAACCGTTCCATTCTTCTTCAATATTACTTATTAAATTTTCATAAATATTTGTTTCATCAATTTTTAAATTTACAGATTTTTTTTTAATCCAATATCTTCTCTTTTGACAAAATCCTATCCAATCATTGCTTTTGGTATCAAGTAAATTTTTCCAAAACCAATAATGAAAAGTTAATTCAGAATAATATTTTTCTTTAAAAAAAATATTATCTTTGTCATTACTTAATATATAGTTTTTAGGTGGAGTTTCAGTGCCCACCCATCCTATCTGATAATTGGTATTGCTTAAAAAATTAATTACTTTATCTGTAACACAATATATTTTTATTTCTGACATTTATGTTTCAATTTAAACTATTTTTTAAATAAAAAAATTTAATATAATAATTTTACAACATTATTCTAAATAGATATGTATTATACATAAAATGATTAACAAATTATTAAAAAAAGTCTGTGGAATATTTGGTTTTAGATTGATTGATAAAAAATCTTTCAAAAATCAAAGAATCTTAGCAAAAAATTCTAGTTTAAAAATTAAAAATTTATTAGAATTTTATTTTAATAAAGGAAAAATAAAATCTATAGTACAAATAGGTGCTAATGATGGGGTATCTTTTGATGAGCTTAATTATTTTATCAAAAAGTTTAAAATTGAGAGCTTACTAGTCGAACCAATAAAGCAAAATTTTGAATTGTTAAAAAAAAACTATCAAAATCTTAATTTTGTTAAATTTGAAAATTCAGCAATATCTGTGAATAACGAAATATCACATCTATATAGAGTGGCACCAGAATTTATCGATAATTATGATAATCACATACCTGCTATACCATCATTTAATATTGAACATTTATTAAAGCACGGCGTAAGAAATAAACATATAATAAAAGAGAAAACAAATTCAATATCAATTAAAGAATTATTGAATAAACATGATATTAAACATTTCGACCTTTTTTATTTAGATGCTGAAGGTTATGATGGTAAAATTGTGTACGACTTTTTACTAAATATAAATATTCGACCATTAATTATTTTTGAATTTGTTCATTTAGAGGGTAATATTTTAGAAAAATTAATTTCACAATTATTAGAAAAAGATTATTTATACTTTCAAGTTGAAGAAAATTTATTTTGTTTACCAAAAGAAAAATTAAATAATTAGTTTTTTTTATATTATAAACTTCTTAAATTCTTTTAAATTATCTCTAATATATTTGGGAAAACTTTTGTCTATTTCTATTTTTTTATACAAGTGTCCTCTACCAAAAAGATCAGTTTTATTGTCTATTTTTTTTTTTATTACTTCTACTGATGAATATTGATTTGTTGAAAATTCTTCATGTGCAAATGATTTTAATTTCATAGATATTTTTCCTGGATCCATAATATTGTTAAAATGCCAACCTGCATCTTCAAAAATTTCAATACTTTTTTGTTTGTCAATTCTAAAAAAATTATAAGTTAAATTTTTTTTTTTAATTTTTTGCCTCATATAGTCGATTGATTTTAAATCTTTTTTTTTGGCTACTCTCGTGCCTTCCCAAGGACTTTCATATTGATTAAATAGATTGATCTTAAAATTAAAAAATTTTTGCATCATAATTCCATATTTTTTCTTTAAAGAGAAATTTTTTAAAATCTCAGGATTAGGTATTTCATCTGGGTCAGAAAAAAAAATATAATCTTCATCACTTACAAAGTTAATATTTTTTAAAATATAATCTCTTTGTAATGCTTGATTTTGCCACGCATTATTTTTTTTTGGAAAGGGTTCTTCAAGAATTAAATAATGAATTTTTTTACCCATTATTTCATTTTTTGGTTTAAAATTTAATTTTTTTTTTCTTCCCTTATGATCAAATTGGGATTCGCAAATTACAAACTTGTCTACATACTCGTTTAGAATATTATATCTCAAATCAAATATAAAATTTTCATCAAAAAAAGTAATACAATCAATAATCTTATTTTTCATAACTAATTAAGCCATTCTTCTAGTATTTTTGTATTTCTAATCGTATCTTCTAAGTTTATACCTGGAAACTCTGGCTTATTTTTGTTCTGAATAATACACTTACTTAAAGCCTCTATTTCATAAAAATAAATATTTTTTGTGTTTGTAATATGGATTTTTTTGTTACTTCCATTATCGATGTCAATATTTGTATCATAGTTCGTCCAAGTATTTTCTAAAATTATATTTCCTTGACTGCCTCTTATGATACTTTTTTGACCTAAATCTTCTGAAAGTGAAGCTCTTATAATCGATTTAAATCCATTCTCAAAATATAGTTCTGCAGATGAATCTATATCAACACCGGTGTTGCCTAATTCTTTTTTAATATTTTTCACATTTATTTTATCTGATTTTTTCTTTGAATTTAATAATCCAATTAAAGAACTAAATGAAACTGGATAACACCCAAGATCAAGTATCGCACCTCCACCCAATTCCTTATTGAATATTCTACTCTCTTTATTAATTTTTTTTTTTATTTTGAATCCAAAAAAATTTTTTTTAGTTAAAATATTTATTCCAAAATTTGACTCCATTGAAATAAGGTCACCTATTATTCCTTCATTAATTAATTCTAAAACTTTAAGTGTTTGTGGATGATAAGCGTACATTAAACCCTCAGCAAAGAAAATATTTCCGATTTTGGCTTGAACACTATTAATTTCCTGAGTATTCATCGTAGCAGGTTTTTCAACTAAAATTTTTTTATTATTTTCAATACATCTAGATATCCATTCAAAGTGTAATGAATTAGGCAATGCAATATAAACTATATCTATTTCTTTGGACTTAATCAATTTTTCATAATTATTAAAACAATAATTATGCTCTAAATTAAATTTTTCTTTAAAATATTTTATTTTATTTTCATCTTTACTTGCGACTGCCAACAATTTTGCATTTGTCGAATATTTAAAAGCTTCAGCAAATTTTGTGGCTATATTTCCTAAACCAATAATTCCCCATTTAACATGTCTCACAAATTATTCCTTTTTTATCTTTAAAACTCCAATAAATGCTTCTTGAGGTATTTCTACTCTACCGAATTGTTTAGATCTTGCTTTTCCTTTTTTTTGTTTTTCAAGTAATTTTCTTTTTCTATCAGTTGCACCTCCACCATGTATTTTGGTAAGTACATCCTTTTTAAAACCTTTGATCGTCTCTCTAGCTATTATTTTTCCTCCAATAGCTGCCTGAACAGGAATCATAAAATTATGTCTAGGAATTAAATCTTTCAATTTTTCACAAACTTCTCTTCCTGTTGATTGCGCAAAATCTTTATGAATCATCATTGCCAATGCATCTACTGGCTCACTATTTACCAAAATTCCTAATTTAACTAAATCACCTTCTCTATGTTCAATAATTTCATAGTCGAAACTTGCATATCCACTCGTCATAGATTTTAACCGATCATTAAAATCAAAGACAACCTCATTTAAAGGTAATTCGTAATTAAGAACAGCCCTATTACCTGAATAGCTTAAATTAGTTTGTAATCCTCTTTTGTCCTGACAAATTTTTATTATTGACCCTAAGTATTGATCAGGAGTAATAATTGTAGCCTTAATCCAAGGTTCTTCAATAAATTTTATATGTGTTTGATCAGGTAAACTAGAAGGATTTTGTAAGTCAGTAATTTTACCATTATTTAAATGAACTTTGTAGACAACTCCAGGAGTTGTGGTTAACAAATTAATATCAAATTCCCTTTCTAATCTTTCAGTAATAATTTCCAAATGTAATAATCCTAAAAAACCACATCTAAAACCTAAGCCCAAAGCTGATGATGATTCTGCCTCAAAAGAAAAACTTGCATCGTTTAATTGTAATTTTGCTAGCCCATCTTTTAGTTTTTGATATTCAGAACTATCAACAGGAAATAAGCCACAAAATACAACTGGCTTGCTTGGTTTAAAACCAGGCAATGCCTCTTTTAAAGGTTTATTAAATTCACAAATAGTATCTCCTACTTTTGTTTCTGAGAGAGCTTTTATCCCAGTTGTTATAAAACCAATTTCTCCAGAATTTAATTCTTTCAAATCTTTTGGTTTAGGAGTAAAGACACCAACCTTTTCAACTACATACTCTCTATTGGTAGACATCATTTTTATTTTCATGTTTTTAACAATCTTCCCATCAATAACTCTAACTAAAATTACAACCCCTAAATAAGTGTCATACCAACTGTCAACTAATAAACATTTCAAAATTTCATTTCTATCTCCTTTGGGTCCTGGTAAAGTATGTATTATTTGTTCTAAAATATCCTCAATCCCTTCCCCAGTTTTTCCTGAACATGGTACTGCATTACTTGTGTCAATGCCTATTACGTCTTCTATCTGTTTATTAGTTCTATCTAAATCAGATGCTGGTAAATCAATTTTATTTAGAACAGGTACTATTTCATGATTGATATCTAGTGCTTGATAAACGTTTGCAAGTGTTTGGGCTTCAACTCCTTGAGTGCTATCTACAATTAAAATAGATCCTTCACATGCGTATAGAGATCTACTTACTTCATAGCTAAAATCTACATGGCCAGGAGTATCAATAATATTTAAAATATAATTTTTGCCATCTTTGGCCTTATAGTCCAGTTTAACTGTTTGGGCTTTTATCGTAATTCCTCTTTCACGCTCTATGTCCATAGAGTCCAGAACTTGAGCTTTCATCTCTCTTTCAGTTAGACCTCCACATTTATGAATTATCCTGTCTGCAATAGTAGATTTACCATGGTCAATATGTGCAATAATTGCAAAATTTCTGATATTATCAATCGTGCTCATAGATTATGATCTTATTCTTGCACCGGTCTTCTCTTCAACTGTGGAAATTATCAATTTATTAATTCTATCCAAGTCTTGATCTCTTAAAGTTTTTTCCAATGATTGAATCGTAACATTTAAGGCAATGGATTTTTTTCCTTCTGGAATATTTTCTCCTTGATAAACATCAAATACTTTAACTGATCTAATTAAATTTTTATCAATGTTGTAAATTATTTGAATTAATTCTTGAATATAAAAATTTTTATCTAATACAAATGCAAAATCTCTCTCAGATTTTTGAAAATCAGAATATTCATATTTAGATTTTTGATCATTTAAAGTTTTTTTTGTTTGCTTAATATTATCCAAAAATATTTCAAATCCTGCTAATGACTCAGTTTTTATATCAATTTTTTTTAAAATATTTGGGTGAATTTCACCAAAATAAGCTACAACCTTTTTTTCTTCACTATTTAAAAATATTCTTCCTGATTTTCCAGGATGGTAATAGTTGGGACTTTTATTATCTATAAATAACTTATTGGGATGAAATCCAGCTTCAACTAAACTTTTTATTACATCTTGTTTTACATCAAAAACATCAACTACTCTCTCTTTTTCTAGCCAATTAAGTCTTGAAATTTTTCCTGCTCTTAAACCACAAATTACGGTTTCTTGATCTCCGGGTTTAGACCCTAAGAATATTGGTCCAATCTCGAATAAAGAAATATCCTTAAATCCCCTATCTAAATTTTTATTAAGATAAATAATTAAATTTGAAAAAATAGAATTTCTAAGAACATTAAGATCAGAACTTATAGGGTTTACTATGTAAACTTCCTTTTTGTTTTCTAAAAATAATTTATTTATTTTTGAATCGGTAAATGACCAGGTTATTGTCTCTAAAAAACCCTTAGACGCTATCGATCTCTGAAGAAAATGAAATAATTTTTGTTTTTTATTAAGAGTTGGTTTTGTTCTTTTTTTTTCAGGTTTAATGATTTGAATTTTATTATATCCATAAATTCTAACAAGTTCTTCTACTATATCTATTTCCTGTTCAATATCTGGTCTCCAAGAGGGGACAATTAAAGTCAATGATTTTTTACCCTTTTTAACTTTAAAGCCTAAATCATTTAAGATTTTAATCATCTTATCAGTCTTGATATTAAATCCAGTTATTTTTGAAAAATAAGATAATTGAAATTTTATAGATCTATTTTTAATAATTTTAGATTTTTGAATGTCGAATTTACTTATTTCTCCTCCACAAATTTTTTTAATTAATTCTGCAGCCTTTTGAAGACCTATTTCAATCGAAAGTGGGTCAACCCCTCTTTCAAATCTGAATTTTGCATCAGTATCAATATTTAAAATTTTAGAAGTTTTTCTTATTGATCTCGGATTAAAATATGCAGCTTCTATTAATACGTTTTTTGTACTTAATTCTGTGCCAGTTCTAGTCCCCCCGATTATTCCACCAAGTCCTAGTACTCCTGTGTTATCTGAAATAACACACATATCTTTCTCTAGTTTATAATCTTTATTGTCTAAAGCTTTGAAAACTTCTCCTTTTTTTGAGTTTCTAACTGTTATTTTTTTATCTATTTTATTTGCATCGTAAGCATGCAAAGGTCTATTTAAATCAAACATGATATAATTAGTAATATCAACAATTGCAGAGATAGGTTTTAAACCTATTGAAATTATTTTTTCTTTTAACCATTTTGGACTTTCACTATTTTTAACTCCTGTAATTAAACAACTTCCAAAAATATCACAACCTTGATTTTTTTCTTTTGTTATCTTGACTTTTATGGATTGTTTTTTTTTCTGTTTAAATTTTTCTTTTTTAATAATCTTTAATTTTCCACAGCCGGCTGCTGCTAAATCTGTAGCTATACCTCTTACTCCCAAACAATCTGGTCTATTGGGTGTGATAGATATATCTATTAAATTCAAATTTTTTTTTGAAAAATAGTTTTTACCTATTTTTAAATCATATTTTTTATTTGATAGTTCAATAATACCATCACTTTTATCTGATAAATTTAATTCAGACTCTGAACAAAGCATACCATAAGAAGTCACTCCTCTAATCTTGCTTACAGATAGCTTCAATTGATTTTTTGGAATAACTGCTCCAGGTGGAGCATAAATTGTTATTAAACCATCTTTTGCATTAGGAGCACCACAAACAACTGTTACAGGGTCTTTCAATCCAATATCAACATCACAAACTTTTAATCTATCTGCATCAGGGTGCTTTTCAGTTCTTAGTATTTTAGCAACAATAAAACTATCCAATTCACTAGATTGATTATTTATACTCTCAACTTCAAGTCCAATATCAGTTAATTTATTTATAATCTGATTTTCATTTAACTTAGTATCAAGATGTTCTTTCAACCAGTTAGAAGTTATTTTCATCTGCTTAGACCTCTATAATTAGATGGTAAATCCAAAGGATCAAAGCCAAAATGATTAAGCCATCTATAATCACAATCAAAAAATGCTCTTAAATCATTAATTCCATATTTAAGCATAGCTAATCTATCTATACCTATACCAAATGCGTATCCTCGGTATTTCATAGTGTCAATTTTAACATTCTTTAAAACATTAGGATGAACCATTCCACATCCTAAAATTTCCAACCACTTGTCACCTTCTCCAATTACAATTTTTCCGTTTTTAATTTCATAACCAATGTCAACTTCTGCTGAGGGTTCAGTGAAAGGAAAATGGCTCGGCCTGAATCTCATCTTTATTTTATCAACTTCAAAAAATTCTTTTATAAAATAATTTAAACATCCTTTAAGATGGCCCATATTAATATTTTTATCTATATGCAAACCTTCAACTTGATGGAACATGGGTGCATGGGTCTGATCACTATCAGATCTATATGTTCTTCCAGGTGCTATTATTTTAAAAGGAGGTTTGTCTTTTAACATAGTTCTAATTTGAACTGGTGAAGTATGTGTTCTTAATAATAATTCTTTTTTCTCATCAAGATAAAAAGTATCGTGCATATCCCTAGCAGGATGATTGTCAGGTGTGTTTAAGGCAGTAAAATTATTATATTCATTTTCTACATCAGGGCCTTCTTCGACATTAAATCCAATTTCAGAAAATATAGATGATATCTCATCTATAACTTGAGAAACAGGATGAATCTTTCCTTGAACAAAAGGTCTCTCTGGAAGTGTTACATCAACCTTCTCATTTTCTAATTTTTTATTTATCTCTTTTATTTCAATATCATTTATTTTAGATAAAATTACATTTTGAAGTTCATTTTTCAAAATATTAAGATCTGATGCAATTTTTTTTCTTTCATTTTCTGTGACTTCACCTAGCTTTTTAAATTGAAAAGATATAAGTCCATTTTTACCAAATAAATCTGTTTTGATTTGATTTACTTCGTTTAAATCCAAATCTTTTTTAAGTTTTAAAAGAAATTCATCTTTTATTTTTTTAATATTAGACATATTTAGAGATTATTTCTTCACCAAAGAAAAACAATAGCGAAGATTAATTTAATGCTGATTGGGCTTTTTGTACGATTGTTTTAAAGGCTTCTGGGCTATCATATGCTATTTCAGCTAATATTTTTCTATCTAATTTAATACCGCATTTATTAAGACCATTAATAAATTTTGAATATGTTAATCCTTCTGACCGTACACCAGCATTGATTCTTTGTATCCATAGTGATTTAAATTCTCTTTTTTTAGTTCTACGATCTCTGTAAGCATATTGCATGGCTTTTTCCATAGCCTGCTTTGCAACTCTTATTGTATTTTTTCTTCTTCCCCATTGACCTTTTACTGCTTTTAAAACTTTTTTATGTTTAGCGTGACCAGTTACACCTCTTTTTACTCTTGCCATTTTATCCTCTTAAACTGTAAGGCATGTAAGATTTAACTATTTTGCCATCTTGTTTTGACATAGCTGTAGTGCCCCTCAATTTTCTAATTTGTGAATTTGTTCTTTTTATCATTCCATGTCTTTTTCCAGCTTGAGCCATCATGACTTTTCCTCTAGCTGAAATTTTAAATCTTTTTTTCGCTGAACTTTTTGTTTTTAATTTTGGCATAATTCTGCGGTCTTATACGAATATTGCTATAAATTTACAACCTATTTTAATCCTTATAAAGGCTGAATAACCATAATCATTTGTTTACCATCAAACTTTGGGGATAATTCAACTTTACCAATATCTTTCATATCTGCCTTTATTCTATCCATCAATTCCTGACCTAAGTGTGAATGCTGCAGTTCTCTACCTTTAAATCTTATAGTGAACTTTACCTTATCGCCTTTACCTATAAATTTTTTTGCATTTTTAACTTTGAATTCATAATCGTGAGTTTCTGTGACTGGTCTCATTTTAATTTCTTTTAAAGAAACTATTTTTTGATTTTTTTTTTGCTATATTTGCTTTTTTTTGAGCATCATATTTAAACTTTCCTATATCAATAATTTTACAAACTGGAGGTTTTGCGTTAGGAGCTATTTCTATCAAATCCAAGCCTTGTTCCTTTGCCATCGATATAGCTTCATTGGTATTTAAAATTCCTAAATTATTTCCATCACTTCCTATAACTTGAACTTCTGGAGAGGATATTCTATTATTAGATTTTGGACCTTTGTCTTTAGTTCTTCTTTGAAAATAATTTTGTTTAAAATCAGCCACTTATTTTGAAGATACTTTGTTTAAAGCTGTAAATGTTTTTAAGAATATATTTAATTCCATATTTTCTTGTTTATTAGAATCCAATCTTCTAATCGTTACAGAGTTACTGTCAACTTCTTTTTTTCCACAAATCAATAAAATTGGTATTTTTGATAAAGAATGTTCTCTTATTTTATAATTTAAGTTATGATTTTTCAGATCTACCTCAGAATCTAATCCAACATCTTTTACTTTACTGTTGACTTTTTTTGCATACTCATCAAATTCTTCTGATACTGGAATAACAACAACTTGTAATGGAGAAATCCAAAATGGAAACTTTCCTGCATAATGCTCAATTAATATTCCTATAAATCTTTCTAAAGAACCAAACAAAGCTCTATGTAACATTACAGGAGTCTTTTTTGATCCATCTTTATCTACAAATGATGCTTCTAACCTACCAGGTAAATTTAAATCTACTTGTAAAGTTCCACATTGCCAGTCTCTTCCAATTGCATCTCTTAAAACAAATTCGATTTTTGGTCCATAAAATGCACCTTCACCTTTGTTGATTGTATATTCTAACTTAGAGGCCTTTACCGCATCTAAAAGAGCCTTTTCTGCTTTGTCCCAAACTTTATCATCACCTACTCTTAAATCTGGTCTATCAGAATATTTTAAAATTACATTTTTGAATCCTAAATCTTTATAAATATCTAAAATTAAATTTGTAACAATTAAACATTCACTAGTTATTTGATCCTCAGTACAAAAAATATGCGCATCATCTTGGGTAAAGGCTCTAACTCTCAATAAACCATGTAATGCACCAGAAGGTTCATATCGGTGTACTTTTCCAAATTCTGATATTCTTAATGGAAGATCTCTATAACTTTTTAGTCCCTGATTAAAAACCTGAACATGGCCAGGACAATTCATAGGTTTTATTGCAAATATTTTTTCATCAGGTGTTTTAGATGTATACATATGTTCACCATATTTTTCCCAATGTCCTGACTTTTCCCAAAGTGCTCTATCTAGGACTTCAGGCGTATTAATTTCTTTATAGCCAGCTTTATTTTGTCTTTTTCGCATATAAGAAATTAATTTTTGAAAAAGTTTCCATCCTTTTTCATGCCAAAAAACAGAACCTGGACTTTCTTCTCTAAAATGAAATAGATTCATCTCTCCACCTAGTTTTCTGTGATCTCTTTTCTCAGCTTCCTCTATTTTTTTTAAATATTCATCAAGATCTTTTTGACTGGCCCAGCTTGTTCCATATATTCTTTGTAACATTTCATTTTGAGAATCTCCTCTCCAATAAGCTCCTGAAACTTTTGTAAGTTTAAAATATTTACCAATTTTTCCAGTTGATAATAAATGAGGACCTCTACATAAGTCGTGCCATTCTCCATGAAAATAAATGGATACTTCTTCTCCTTGGGGAATAGCTTCAATTAATTTTGATTTATATATTTCACCTTTTTTTTTAAAATGAGATATTGCCTTGTCTCTTTCCCATACTTCTCGAGTAGTTGGTATATTACGATCAACGATTTCCTTCATTTTATCTTCTATCTTATTCAGATCGTCTTTTGTAAAAGGTTCTTTTCTTGCAAAATCATAATAGAAACCATTTTCTATAACTGGTCCAATAGTTACTTGAGTCCCAGGAAAAAGTTCTTGCACAGCCATAGCAAGTATATGAGCTGTATCATGTCTAATTGTTTCTAAGCCCTCTTTATCTTTCGAAGTAAATATTTTGACAGAACAATCTTCGTCTATTTCATAATTTAAATCTTTAAGTTTTCCATCCACACTAATAACCGAAGCCTCTTTTGATAATGACTTGCTTATTTTTTCTGCTACTTCTAAGCCTGTAACTTTTTTTGGGAAATTTATATTCTTTCCATCTTGTAGCGTAATTATTGGCATTTAATTTAATAACTTTTTATACTCTGAATATGTAGAAAAACACATTTTTTCAACATTAAATTTTTTCACTACATTTTTTCTACCTTCATTACCCATTGATTTCAACGTTGTTTCATCAAGATTTAAAACCTCTATAATTTTTTTACTTAAAGCCTCAGCTTTACCAGAGTCAAATAAAAAACCAGTTTTATTATTTATTATAGTTTCATTAGAACCTCCAATATTACTGGCAATTATTGGTTTTTTCATTGATTGAGCTTCTACTGAAATTCTTCCAAATGCTTCTGGTTCGATCGAGGCAGAAACAACTATATCAGAAATACTGTATGCTAAAGACATATTCTTACAATGTTTAATAAACTTTACCTGGTCTATTAATCTATACTGTTCAACTAATCTTTTTAATTTTTTTTGGTAAATGTCTCTTCCTTGATCACTTCCTAATATGATTGCCGTAAAAGCTTTATATCCTAATTCTTTGTTAACACGATTTAAAGCCTCAATAAATAATTCTTGACCTTTCCACTCAGTTAATCTTCCTGGCATTAAAATTATTTTCTTATCATTCTTCAAATTCCAATCAGCAATTAATTTTTGTTCATCAGATTCAATTACTGCTGATTGATCATAGTAATCAACGTTTATTCCTCTAAAAATAACTAAAAATTTTTTTTTTACATTTAAATATTTTGAATAATTTTCATTAATATGTGTAAAAATATAATTAGAACCTGCTATTATTAAATCTGATTTTACCATAACAGAATTATAAAATTTTTTTAACGAATTAGTAAAATTATAAGTACCATGGAAAGTAGTAACAAATTTTCGCCCTGTTATCTTTGTTGCAAATAAACATGACCATGCTGGTGCTCGACTTCTTGCGTGAACTATTGATATGTTATAGAACAGAATAATAAATATTAAAATTATTGAATTAAGAAAAATTAAAATTGGATTTTTACTATGGACAGGTAGCCTTATTAATTTTACCTTTTTTTTGTTTATATATTTAATAAGTTCACCTCCACTAGTTACTATAAAAGAAGTACAATTATTCTCTGGTAAATAATGTGCTAGATCATAACAGCCTGTTTCAGCACCTCCATACCCTAACCTAGGAATTACTTGTAAAACTTTTATTTTAGAAGACATTTGATAGAACTATATATTAAGATTTAATTCTAATAAACCGATATGAATAAATTTAAATATTTAAAAATCTCAAATAATAAGAAAATTAGATATTTAACAAATTTTTATAAAAGCAATCTATATATAGTTTTTTTACATGGCTTCATGTCCGATATTGAGGGAGAAAAACCTAAAATTTTTTTTAAATATGCGAAAAAAAATAAACTTGGTTTTCTTGCATTAGAATACTCCGGCCATGGTAAGTCATCAGGAAAATTTACCAATGGAAATATAAGTAGTTGGTCAAAAGAAGTAAAAATTTTGATAAAAAGGATTGTCAAAAAAAATAAATTCATACTAATTGGATCAAGTATGGGTGCATGGTTATCTTTAAATCAATTTAAATATTATAAAAAACAAATAAAAGGCTTTTTAGGAATCGGATCAGCTCCTGAATTTTTAGAAAACTTAATGTGGAAAAAATTTACCAAAAAAATAAAGAAAGAAATTATAAAAAATGGAATTTATAATTTAAAACATGGAGATTATGAATATCCAATCACATACCAGTTAATTAAAGATGGGAAAAAAAATAAAGTTTTAAATAAAAAGATTAATTCAAAAATAAGTGTAAGAATGATCCACGGTAAAAAAGATGAGGTTGTACCTGTCGTCTATTCTCAAAAAGTTTTAAAAATGTTTAATAATGCAAATAAAAAATTGATAATCATTAAAAATGGAAATCACAGTTTATCTTCTAAAACTAATCTTAAAAAAATTATACGAGAATTAAATAAAATTATTTCTAATATAGTTTAAGCCTTCCACGTACGTTGGAAATTTTAAATCATAATTAAAAAAATTTTTCATTTTTTGATTACTAACTTTTTTAGAATCTTTATAAAAACTTTTTAAATTTTCACTCTGTAGGTCATCAATTTTTACTATTTCTGGGATATCTAAATTAAGTAATTTAACCCCATAAGATGTTACCTCTTTTTGTGAAGAAGGTTTGTCATCTGATATATTGTATACCTCACCTGTTTTAAAATTTGACAATGATTTAAACAATACATTTGCAATATCTTCAACATGAATTCTAGAAAAAAAATGATCTTTTTTATCAATCAACTTTACCTCATTATTTTTTAATCTTATCAACATATTATTTTTATTTGAATATATTCCAGACAACCTGAATATCTGAATTGGTTGTTTTTTTTGAATGCCAAAAGAAAGCCAAGAGTTTTCTGCCTTCAACCTTGCATGGCTTTTCGCTGACGAAGGGTTAGTTGCACTTTCTTCATTTACCCATCTACCTTTATGATCACCATAAACACTTGTTGCCGAAAGATAAGTAATCCACTTTGGTTTAGAATCTTCTATTGTTTTTGAAAAATTTTTTATCACCTGGTCTATACCATCAATAGGTGGCACAGATACTAAAATATGATCAGACTCTTTTAATTTTTGGATCAATTTTATGTCATGTAGATCATTTTTGAAAAAATAGCTATTAAAATTTATTCCATAAATTTCTTTTTTACATGTTTTTTTTGTTGATGTTGAAGATAAACAAATATTTAAATTTTCTGATTTAATCTTTTTTATAAAACTTTCTGCAACTTGGCCAAAACCAAAACAAAAAATATTTAACTGTTTCATTTAGCCTACTTCTTTTATGTTTGATTTAAGGCTTATTGGATTTTTTAATTTATCAATCATTTCTTTTGGACATATCTGAATAAAGTTTGAAATTTCTTGATTAAAATTTTTGATTATCTTATCTGATAAAGTAGAATTAGTCTCTTGATAATGTTCTTTAATTAAATCTTTTAAAGAATTTTTCCAATACTCTGTTTCAACAGGTTGCCATGTTATACTTTCCGGGTTAGCTTTTTTTTCAAATTCATAATTAGGATCATATACAAATGCCATTCCACCAGTCATTCCTGCCCCAAAATTATCTCCAACTTCCCCAATAACTACAATTGTTCCACCAGTCATATATTCACAAGCATTTGATCCACATCCTTCTACTACCGACACCGCTCCGGAGTTTCTTACTGCAAATCTTTCTCCAGCTTGACCAGCTGCAAATAGATTTCCAGATGTTGCTCCGTATAAAACAGTATTTCCAATTATTGTATTTTCGTAAGATATTAAGTTACTTTCGTCAGAAGGTTTAATTATTAATTTTGCCCCCGATAAACCTTTACCAACATAATCATTCGCATCTCCTCTTAAAATAAGCTTAAGGCCTTTTATTCCAAACGCTCCAAACGATTGACCTGCTGAACCCTTAAATTTTAAAGTTAAAAAATCATCTTCTAATTGATTATTACCATACTTTTTATAAAGAAAATGAGATATTCTTGTGCCTACTGTTCTGTTAGTATTTTTTATAATAAATTCTTTTTCGACTACTTTTATTTTTTCAATACTATCTTTTATTTCAGGAATAATTTTTTGGTCTAAAGTATCTGGAACACTATTTATATTTTGATTTTTACAATATCTTGTATTTTCTCCTTCATCTGCTTGAACAAAAAGTGGATTTAAATCTAAATCATCTAAATTTGGAGATGCTTTGCTTACTTGTCTCAATAAATCTGTTCGACCAATTATTTCATTTAAAGATTTAAATCCTAATTCCGCTAAAATTTCTCTTACTTCTTCTGCAATAAATGTAAACAAATTTACTATTTTTTCAGGAGATCCGGAAAATTTTTCTCTTAATTTTTTGTCTTGAGTACAAACTCCGACTGGACATGTGTTAGAATGACATTGTCTAACCATTATACATCCCATAGCGACGAGTGCAGTAGTAGCTACACCGTATTCCTCAGCTCCCATCATCGCAGCAATTACTACATCTCTTCCTGTTTTTATTCCACCATCTGTTCTAAGAGTAACTTGGTGTCTTAAATTATTTAAAGTTAAGACTTGATTAGCTTCGGTTAGACCCATCTCCCAGGGTATACCAACATATTTAACGCTAGTTTGTGGAGTTGCTCCAGTTCCACCGTTGTGCCCTGAAATTAATATTATGTCTGCTTTAGCTTTCGCTACTCCTGCAGCAATGGTTCCAATACCTGAAGAAGCTACTAATTTTACTCCTACTCTTGCATTTGGATTAATTTGTTTAAGGTCATAGATTAATTGAGCTAAATCTTCAATTGAGTATATATCATGGTGTGGAGGAGGAGATATTAATGTAACTCCTGGAGTAGAATGTCTTAATCGAGCAATTTCATCTGTAACTTTAAACCCTGGCAGCTGTCCACCCTCTCCAGGTTTTGCACCTTGTGCTATTTTAATTTCTATTTCATTACAATTATTTAAATAATTAATTGTAACTCCAAACCTTGCAGACGCTATTTGTTTTACTCTTGAGTTAGAGCTATCACCACTTTCCATTTTTAAAAATCTTTTTTCATCTTCTCCTCCTTCTCCGCTACATGAAGCACCCTTAATTCTATTCATTCCTATGGCTAAAGTTTCATGTGCCTCTTTTGATAAAGCGCCATGAGACATACTTCCGCTCCCAAATCGTTTTAGGATATTTTGAACTGGCTCTACCTCAGAAATATCTATAGAGGGATTTAAGTTTCGTTTTCTAAATCCTATTAAATCTCTAAGATTTATAGGGGGAAGATTATAAATCCCCTCTACATATTTTTTATATATTTCATAAGAGCTTGATCCTACTGCGCTCTGCAACAAATGAATAAGTTTTCCTTGATATTGGTGAGTTTCTCCATTTCTTCTATATCTATAAATTCCTCCAATTGGCAATACGGACTCTCCACCGTAAAATGCCTCATTATGAATATGTCTTAATTTTTTTTCTATTCCTATTAGTCCTATTCCTGAAATTTTTGATAAGACTCCTGGAAAATATTCAGAAGCTACTGTCCTACTTAATCCAACAGTTTCAAAATTACAGCCACCCCTATAAGAACTAATTACTGAAATTCCCATTTTAGACATTATCTTTAAAAGTCCATTATTTACTGATTTAATGAAACGCTCTATGCACTCATCGTAACTAAATTTACCAAATAATTTTTTTTCAAATCTTTGGTATAAACTATCAAGAGCTAAATAAGGATTTACTGTTGTTGCTCCCACTCCAATTAAAGTTGCAAATGAATGAGTGTCTAAAGCTTCTCCAGTTTGTGCATTAATAGAGACATAACCTCTTAATTTATTTTTAATGAGGTAAGTATTAACAGCTCCAACACATAATAGCATTGGTAAAGCTAATCTTTCTTCAGATATGTTTTTATCACTTAAAATTAATTGTGTGATACCTTTTCTAGCAGCAATTTCAGACTCTTTTTGTATCCTATTAATTGCTATTTCAAAATTTTCATTTTTTTCAAAAGTACAATCTATGATGATTGAATTTTTATCGAAAAAATTAACAAATTTTTCAAGTTGCGAATTTGATAGAATAGGGCTATCTAAAACATATATATTATCTTGAGTTAAATTTGAAAAATCTAATATATTTCCAAGATTTCCAAAACGAGTTTTTAAACTCATAACTTTATTCTCTCTCAAAGAGTCAATTGGTGGATTTGTAACCTGACTAAAATTCTGTCTAAAAAAATGATATAAAGGTCTATAATGATCAGATAATACAGCTAAAGGAGTATCATCTCCCATTGAACCTGTTGCTTCTTTCGCTTCTTCAGCCATTGGATGAAGTATAAGCTCTAAGTCTTCAATGCTGTAACCGAATGCATGTTGTCTTTTTCTCAGTTCTGCTCCAGAAAAAATAGATTTTTCATTTTTAATTTGAAATTTTTTATCTAAATCTACTATTTGACTATTAAAATGTTTAAATTCTTTTGCTAAATAATTTTTAATTTCATTATTTGTAAATAATTTACCTTTTCCTCTTTTCACTCCAATTATTTCGCCTGGTCCTAATCTACCTTTTGTTATTATTTTTTTTTCATCTAATTCAACCATTCCGGTTTCAGAACCTGCACATAATATTTTATCTCTAGTAATTGTATATCTCATTGGTCGTAGCCCATTTCTGTCAGTTGCTACAATTGCCCATTCGTTATCTGTCGCTGCTAATGCTGCTGGTCCATCCCATGGCTCCATTGTACTATTCAAAAAATTAAATAATTGTTGGTGATCTTTTGGTAGAGTTTTATTTTTTTTAGACCATGCGTCTGGAACTAACATAAGCTTAGCCAAAGGCGCAGGC
>MDSV01124953.1_pt1 | contig 25625 bp, 23 predicted proteins | sample 810851 | NCBI WGS metagenome assembly MDSV01 (sample SAMN05326640, study PRJNA326480) | marine metagenome | isolation source: seawater | place: Atlantic Ocean: North East | collected 2012
AGTCAGAGTGCGCAAGATAATATATCATCAATGTCATTATAAAGTCTAAAAATATGTATCATCAAATTATGCAATTAGTTATTGTCGGTGTTGGATATGTCGGTTTAGTAACCGGCCTATCATTAGCTAAAATTGGACACAAAATTAGCTTTATTGATACTGATAAAGATAAAATCAATACACTAAATCAAGGCATTGCACCCTTTGTAGAACCAGAAATTGAAAATTATCTTTTAAATTCAAAAATTAAACAAAACGTTGAATTTTTTGATAGTTATAGCAATGTAAAATGGGACACCATTGATGTAGTTTTAATATGCGTTCAAACTCCAACTACTGAAGATGGAGAAGTAGACATAAGTTATATTTCGTCTGTATTTCATAATATTGAAAATTTAATTAATAATGATTCGGTAATATGTATCAAATCAACCATCCACCCACTAGCTCTCGAAAATGTTTTTAAAGATTTCTCTATTAATTATGGCGATTTAGTTTTCAATCCAGAATTTTTAAGAGAGGGTACTGCTTTTGATGATTTTTTTCATACGGATAGAGTTATAGTTGGTTCTTTAAATAATGATAATATGAAGAAAATTGGTGAATTATATAGCAGTATTAATACAGAAATAATCTACACCGATCCTATTAGTTCTCAACTAATTAAGTACTTATCAAATGCCTACTTGCCTTTAAGGCTGTCTTTTGTTAATGAAGCATCAAGAATAATTGATGTATTAGAAGCAAATCAAGAAGATGTGCTGAAAGGAATAGGTTTAGATTCTAGAATTGGTCTTGATTACTTCAGGCCTTCTCCAGGTTGGGGAGGTTCATGTTTTCCAAAAGACGTTCAAGAAATACAGACACTAGCAAAAAATCAAAATTTAAACTTGCCGTTAGTACAATCAATTATTAATTCCAATGATGTTCATATAAGCTGGTTTTCTGATAAATTGGTTGATATGTTAAGAGCTAATGATTTACAAAAAGTATGTTTAATTGGAGCTTCATTTAAAGAAAATACTGACGATGTAAGGCATTCTCCAACATTTGTAATTTATAAAAAATTACAAGAACTTGGCATTAGTGTTGAAATATATGATAAATTTGTTTCGTTAGATTTTGTTTCAAATGATATTAATTCATTAAAAGATGACTCCCTTATTGTTGAAATGTTTCCTTTAGGTGATTCTTATAATGAATTGCATGACAAAATCAAAGAACTCAAACACACTGTCTACTATCGTTTTTGGAATTAGATTATGAAGTATTTAATAACTGGTGGAGCAGGATTTATAGGCAGTCATTTGATTAATAATATTGTAACTAAAGCTGATAAAGTTATTGTTTTAGATAATTTACTTACTGGTTCTAAAAAAAATATTGAAAAATTTGTTAAGTTAGATAATTTTGAATTTAAATCTCATGATATACAACACCACTTTGACATTACAGAAAAAGTTGATTATGTCATCCATTTAGCAAGTTGCGCTTCTCCATTAGCTTATACTAAGTTTCCTATTAATACACTCAAATCTGGAAGCATAGGAACTATAAACGCATTGGGAATTGCTAGAAAATTTGATTCTAAATTCCTTCTTTCTTCAACATCAGAGATATATGGTGATCCAAAAGTAAGCCCGCAAAGAGAAGACTATTGGGGAAATGTAAACCCAACCGGTCCAAGAAGTATGTACGATGAGTCCAAAAGATTTGCTGAAGCTGCAACTCAAGCCTACATAAGTGAATATGATTTAAATGCAAGCATTATAAGAATATTTAATACATACGGAGAAAATATGCAATTACGTGATGGTAGGGTAGTAACTAATTTTATCGTTCAGGCTTTAAACAACAATGATATTACTGTATATGGCAACGGGCAACAAACAAGATCTTTTTCTTATATCGAAGATACTATTAATGGACTTCTGTTGGCATTAAATTATCCTAAATCTGAAATTTTTAATATAGGTAATGATAATGAAATGTCTATAAAAGACTTGGCAGCATTGATTATCAAATTGACTAACTCTGATTCTAAGATAATTTATAAAAACTTACCAGTTGATGACCCAATGCAAAGAAAGCCAGATTTAACAAAATCAAAAAATATTCTGGGCTACCAGCCAACTGTCAATATTGAATTAGGGCTATCAAGAACTATTGAATGGATAAAAAATAATTTAAATAATATGATTTAATCTTTCATTAAGGGTACTTAATGAATGGTCTTTAAGATTATTATTTATTATTTTAAAAAAATTATCAAAATCAGATGCACTAGCATTGTTTAATAAATTAATTTTTTGAGTCAAGTCTACTGTATTTTCAAAGTGATACTTATGTGAATGATTACTATATAAATCGTTAAAGTCTGGATTACGATAAAAGTTTATTATTCCCATTGATAAAGTTTCTAATACAGATTTATCAAAGAAACCCTCTCCAGCGCTATTAAAATTAATATCATATTTTTTCAGGACCTTTGGAAGATCAGTGTGTTTAGTTTTACCCAAAAAATTAATATTATTAAAATTTAAATATTTTTTCTCTAATTTTTTTAGATACTTTTCATCATCTTTATTAAGTGGACCTCCAATAACATCAAGATTTTTATGTTTTTCATTAGAATTAAGAAATGCATCAATACTAATTTCTAGTTTTTTTGATTTAGAAATTCTTGATAAAATTAAAAAATTATTGAATTTATATACATTTTTTTGATTTTTAAATTCCTCTAAATTTATTGAATGACCAATAACGTGTACCTTTTTAGATTTAAAAGGAAATGAAGTTGTTGATGCAGTTAAAATCTTATCTGAAAGCTTATAGGTAATATACAAAATAATTTTTTTAAGTCCAAATTTCGGACCAGGGTGTGTAAACCATAGTGTAGTTTTTATATTGTTTCTTTTAAGCAATAATGCAATTATAAAAACTGAAATAGGTGACATATGTGAAAAGCAGTTATCGTATTCTGACTTCTTCATTAGTTTTTTGGCTGTACTATAAAGAAACATATATTTATAAAATTTATTTTTTTTATAAGTTGGACCATATATATTTATTTTATTATCTAACTCTGGTAATTTACCAAGCCTCAGTGTTATAACATCTACAGACTCATAATTTTTTGAAATTTCTTTAAGCCATCCAAAAGCAAATCCCAGAGATGTATCATCACTATCAACAGCAAGATTGAGATATAATAATTTACTCATAGAGAGTTCCTTGGATTTTTTTCCAGTTTTCTACAAACATTCCAGAGCCGGATAAAGAATTAGATAATTCAAAAGCTTTAGTGGCTAGCTCTATCTGTAATTGTTCATTATTAAAAAATAGTTCTAAATTTTTTGTAAATTTTTCAACGTCATTGATTTCATAAATTATGGTGCCACCTTTTGAATTAAAAGGTGTAGCTATACCCTTAATATTAGTAGCTAAACTAGGCAATTTGCATAATCCACTTTCTATTAATACTCTTGGCAATCCTTCAAAATTGCTTGCCATAACTAAAATTGCAGATTCATTCATTATTTTTGCAATTTCATCTGGCTTTAAGGCACCGTAAAATGTTACATTCTTTATATTATTTTCTTCTATATAATTCTGACATTCTTCAAAGTATTTAATACTAGGGGTATCTCCTACAATCTTAAACTGGTATTCAATATTGCGGTTTTGTTGAAAATTTTCAAATGCTTCTAATAGGAAAATGACACCTTTTCTAGGGATTATGTTTCCAACAAAAAGTATATTATTGGATTTCCCATTGTTATTTTGGGGATAAAACGTTTCATTATCAACCCAAGCAGGAAATACTGCAGTCATTTTATTATATTTTTTTTCAAGTAATTCAGTTTGCTCTTTATGAACCCCTCTTATTAAATTACAATTTCTATACGTAAAATTTGCAATTTTATGAGAAAGTAAAGTAGAGAGCTTTTTAAAAAATAATTTTCTTTGATTTAATAGTAAATTTAAATAATCTCCATGGTGTTCTATTACTAATTTAAAATTTACAATCTTTAATTTTAAAAGCAAAGTTGGGATTAAAGCTGTTATCGGATCTTTAGCTGAAACGATATCAATCCTTTCTTTTTTAACAAATTTATAAAATGAGAAAATATTAAGAAAGTAAAAATATACATAGTTGATTAAAAAGTTTTTAAATTTCTTAACATAGTAAATTTTTACTACTTTATGATCTATGTATTGAGCTTTTTTATTACTTGAATATACAAATGTATTAAATTTATTTGACATTTCACTGAACTTATTAAAATCTGATTTGGTTAGATTTATCGCATAAGGTGTTGTGCCGTAAAAAAGTAAATTTTTCATTTTTTTAGTATCTTCAAGTATAAATTTAAGTTTTTTTCTTCATCAAATAAATCATGTAAATGTTTTATCGCACTTTTTTTCATAAATAAATCTTTTTCCATATTGCTAGTCAATTCTTTAATAATATTTAATAAATCTTCTTCAGTTGGTTTAAATGAGTTGTGTAATTGCCAAATCCACCCATTTATACCATCAAGCAATACCTCATTTGTTCCACCAATTGGAGTACTAATAATTGATAAATTATGACTAATTGCTTCTAATATTACATGTGGCAATCCTTCATAACTAGAACCCTGTATATAAATGTCTGATTTTTTGTAGAATTCACTTAAATCTTGTTTGTCAAGCTGTCCAGTAAATACTACTTCCTTCTCAAGTTGTAATTTTTTTGTTAAATTTTTTAATGCTATTTCTTCAGGCCCGCTACCAACGATATAAAAAATAAAACTTTTATTTAAGTTCTTATATTTCGAGAGTGCTTCAAGCATTATATTTATATTCTTCCAGGGAGCCAGCCTACCTACAGTAATAAATTTTAAATTATCAGCCCTTGCTTTATTATTTAACTCTTTTGTACTTTTAACAATTGTTCCGTTGTAAATAACTTTAATTTTTTCATCAGAAACTCCCCAATTTTTAACTACATTCTTAAGATGAATTGAAGGTGTGATAACTAAATGTGCTTTTGTGGCAGTCCAGCCCCTTGAGAATTTTGCTATTTCTAAATGTAAACTATGTTTCTTATTTTGAAATTCATCAAAAGATTCATTTATTAATTTGCGATTCATTCCTCGTTCCCATGCCCAGTCACCAACAATCTTTCTATAAAGTTTTTTTCTAAGGATTAAATTAGCTATGTATGACTCCATTGGAAGACCATTTACAAAAATTAGATTTGATTTTAAACCATGTTTTAATATTTGAAATATTGTCTTTAGCCATCGAATTACTAAATTTTGCTTTCTTAGAATTCTTACAATTTTAAATTTTTCATCGTCGATTTTATACTTTTCAGTTAGGCAAATAACTACAACTTCATGTCCAGAGTCTACCAGTAGGTTTGCTATTTTAGGAACAAAACTAGCAGGTCCTCCGATATCAGGAGGAAAAATCCCAACAGTAATTACTATTTTCAATTATTTATTTGTTTAAAGTCAATTATTTCTTTGATCATGTCTGGTATTAACATTGAAGGTTCGTAACCTGTAGCTGAAATAATTTTATCTATTGAAGGAGTTCTTCTCATCGGATCTTCAAATTTACTACCATAAACTTCTTCATGTGACTTATATTCTATTTTTGAATTTGAATTAGTTAATTTTATTACTAGTTCTGCAAGATTTTTGATTGAAATTTCTTCAGTTTGTCCAATATTAAAAATCTCTCCGTAGAGTTTCTTGTTTGATAGAAGATAGAAATATTCAATTACATCATCTACCCAAGTAAATGAACGAGTCTGATTACCATTTCCATGAATAATAAGATCCCTACCATCAAGTGCAGCTTCAATAAATTTTGGAACAACCATACCAAAATCAGAGAGTTGGTTTGGACCAATTATATTAAACAACCTAACTATTATTGGATTCAAGTTATTATCATTGAATTCAGATAACACTAAAAATTCATCAATTAGTTTTGATGCCGCGTATGACCATCTTAACTTTGTTGGAGGTCCAATTAAGCTTTTAGTTTCCTCTGTCCAAATTTCTTCACTTGATGTCCCATAGACTTCTGAAGTTGATGTAATCAACATGGGTATATTGTTAGCTTTACATGCCTCAATAATTATATGCGTTGCTTCAATATTTGTAAGTAATGCCTTACTTACATTTTCCATAATATACTGAACACCTACTCCTGCTGCTAAATGGAAACAGAAATCATAATCCGCAAATAAATCATCAAGATTTTTTATATCTTCTATTCTTGATTCAATAATTTCAATGTTATCTAATCCAATTAAGTTGTTTTTATTTCCAGTTGATAAGTCATCAATTATTAATATTTTTTCAGTTCCTTCAGACAGAAATTTTTTTGCTAGGTTAGAACCTATAAAACCAGCACCGCCTGTAATAATAATTTTTTTTAATTTATTTTTCATAGTCATACTTAAATTTAATTTTCTCAAGGTAAGATTCATTATTTTTATACCAGTCAATTGTTTTTTTTAATCCTTCATCTATATTTGTCAAAGGTTCCCAGTCAAGTTTGTCCTTCGAATTGTTTAAGTTTGGCAATACAACATCCACATCTCTAAATGCCCTTTCTTTAAAAACTAAATTTGCTTTTTTCCCTAGGTAGTTTTCAATCTTATTGACTATTTCTATTAGTGACCATGTGGTATTTGAACCAAAATTAAAAGTATCACTTTTGTTATAATGTTTTAATTTATTTAAACCATCCACAATGTCCATTACATAGGTAAAAGATCTTCTTTGTTGGCCATCACCATAAATTATTACTTCTTCATTTGTTGCAATCCAATGAACAAATCTTAGGATAGACATATCAGGCCTTCCATATGGGCCATAGACAGTAAAGAATCTTCCAATCTTTAAAAGTTCACTTTCTTCAGAAAACACACTTTTTATTAAAGTTTCACCAAATCCTTTTGTAGCAGCATAAATTGAAGGAGGCTCACTTAGTTCATCTTTGTTTTCTGTTGCCTGATTGTTGCCTGTGTCACCATAAATAGAAGATGTTGAAGCTAAAATAATATTTTTTATACCTAAAGTTTTTGCAGTTAATGCAAGATTTACTGTTGCTGATGTGTTGTCTCGTATGTACTTTTCAGGTTCTAAATAACTTTGTCTCACACCAGCACGAGCACCTAAGTGGACTATTGTTTTTGCTCCTTCTAGGTATTTTTTATTTTTTTCAATTTCACTTTTTTCTGATAGGTCTATTTTTAAAAACTTGAAATTAGAAATTTTTCTTAGCTGTTCTAATCGCAGCTCTTTTAATTTTGGATCGTACGCATTATTTAAAGAATCAATTCCAATAATTTCGTGATTTTCATCAAGTGATTTAATATAATTAAAGCCTATAAAACCACATGAGCCTGTAACTATAATTTTTTCCACTATCAAATTCTAACTCTTTTAATATATATCTTTTGGATATTTCTTGGTTCTATTACTATAAATTGTATGCTTACATTCCTTGGTCATGCGGCTTTTATGTACGAAACTGAGAATGAAATCTTGCTTATGGATCCATGGATGTCAAAATCAGGTGCTTTTGACTCATCCTGGTATCAATTTCCTTCAAATCATCTACTTGGTGATGATATACGACAAATTATTGACGAAACATATAAAGATGTTTACATATATATAAGTCATGAACACAAAGACCACTTCGATATTCCTTTCCTTAAATCGCTAGAATTAAGTAAAATAAATTTTATTACTCCAAAATTTAGAAGAGACCATGTAGCTTCTGTTCTTAATAAATTAAATCCCAAATCTGTTGTTACGCCTCTGGATTCAGAATTAATTAATATTGGAAATTTGGAAATAAGACTCTTTCTTGATGATCAAGAAATTGTTAGAGATTCAGCTTTAGGTCTTTACGACAAAGCTTCTAATTTTACATTTTTAAACTTGAATGATTGTAAAGTTTATGATCGTGTGGATGAACTATTTGAAATATACAAAAAATTTGATATTTTTACATGTCAATTTTCCGGAGCAGTTTTCCATCCTGTTTGTTACGATTATCCTGAAAAAAAATACTATGAAATCTCTGAGTCTAAAGTTAATGGAAAATTTGGTTCTGTTAAAAACCTTATACACAAATTTAAACCAACACTTTATATACCAGCAGCTGGACCACCAGTATTTTTAGATCCAAATTTAATACATATAAATTATCAAGATATAAATATATTCTCCTCACCATTTAAATTTAAAAAATATTTACATGATGCCTTGCCTGATTTAAATGTTGAAGTCCCAGTTCCAGGGAGTAAATTTTATTTTAATGAATTACAAATAGATATTGAACACCCAGTGGACAATATTTTAGAAATGTATGATAAGAAAAATATAGAAGATTATGCAAAAAATTACAATTATATTTTTTCTGATAGAGAAAATCAAAAATCTACTTACGATCCACTTGATGTTCAAAGAAGATTGTTAGTTGAGTTAAATTCAAAATTAAATAGTTTTAATATTCAACAAAAAATGAATATTTTGATGGAGTTTTCTTTAGAGGAGATTAAAGATACTTCTATTTATATAGATTTTGAACAAAACGTAATAGATATCTTGAGTAAAAGTAAAAAAAGTTCCGATTTAACTTATGAGATTAGTGCATCTGCAGGTGATGTTGGTAGATTATTAGACGGATATCTTAATTGGGAAGATTTTATGCTTTCATTTAGACATAAATTAAAGCGAACACCTGATATTTATCAGGTAGCTGTTAATGGGTTTTTAACAATGGAAACAGAAGATGTTCCTGAATTTGTTGATAATCTAATGCGACTACAAAATCAAAGAGAAAGAATTACAGTTGAAGTTGGAGGAGTATTGTATTCTATTGATAAATTTTGTCCCCACCAAGGTAGTGATTTAACTACTCATGAAATTGAAGATGAGAGGTTTCTAATATGCCCAAAACATAGGTGGTCATTTGATTTAGAAGACGAGGGTAAAGCAGTTGGTCATGATGCTTCAATAAATGCAGTAGATCTCGATGGTGATGGATCTTAAACATATTGACATTTAATTCTAAATCTCATTTGATAATTGTTCCAACTTACAATGAAATTGATAATATAGATAAATTTATTGACGAAGCATTAAAGATTGACATTTCTATTTTAGTTGTTGATGACAATTCTCCAGATGGAACTAGTGCTTATGTGGAAGATGCTATGAAGTTTCATAAAAAAATACATTTGATAAAAAGAAGTTCTAAATTAGGACTAGGTTCCGCATACAGAGACGGATTTAAATGGGGTTTAAACAATGGATTTACTCATTTTATTGAAATGGATGCAGATTTTTCTCATAGTTTTCAAGATCTAGTGAAAATACTAAATAACTCTCATAATTCAGATGTGGTAATTGGTAGTAGGTATATTTTAGGCGGGGGAAGTACTGGTTGGGATAAAAAACGAAAAATTTTATCAATTTCAGCAAATAAAATCTCGAAATTACTACTTCGTTCACAAATTAATGATATGACTAGTGGATTTAGGTGTTATTCCAAAAAAGCTTTAGAAAAAATAGATTATTATAATACAAATTCAGATGGTTATTCTTTTCAAATTGAAATGACAATTAGAACTATTGAAAAAGGTCTAAACATAAAAGAGGTACCAATTATTTTTCACGAAAGAAGACTTGGAAGTTCTAAAATGTCTAAATCAATTGTTTTGGAAGCGTTACTATTCCTGTTAAAGAATGGATTTAAAAGATGGTTAAAAATAAAGATAAGTTAATAAAAATTCAGATCTTTCTTGTTTTTTTAATTCCACTTACACCACACATAACTCTTTCAAAAAATTTACAACTTGATGATATCCCAGTAATTCTGTTTTTAGTTTTTTTTATTATGAATTTTAATTTAAAAAAATTAAAACAAAAGAACTATAGACAGATAATTCCTTTAATTATTTTTACCTTCTATATTTTTCTTCAAAATATTGTTATTAATAATGAGTTTATCTTCAGTGACGGAATGAGGTATATATTTTATACTGCCTTATATATTTCACTATTAGGTAATAATAATTTCAATCAATATGATATTTTTTTTAGAAATCTTACTTTGTTTTTAAATTTCTTTTCTATTTTATTTTTTTTCCTTCAAATAGACCTAGGTACTGACTCATACAACTATTGGAAAATAGGCTTTAATGAAAATCAATGGATATTTACTGATGGAAGGATGAACGGTTTTCAAGCAGGTGGCCCTAATGCTTTTGGGGGTCTAATATCAGCACTAAATTTATACTGCATTTCTAATAGCAATCTTTTTTATAAACGAATTTTTATTGTTACAGGGATACTGGGATGTTTTTTTACTTACAGTCGTGCAGCCCTGATAGTCTTGATTTTCTTGTTATTAGTATATTTAGTTTTGTCAAAGAATATAATGGAGATTTTCCTAATTGTGTTAACGGTTATTTTCGCCACGAATTTTGGACTACTTGAACGAATTACATCGGAAGCAGAAACTGAGGGAATTCAAGATAGAATAGAGATGCAGCAAGCTACTGTTTCTGATATATCTTCTAGAAGTTTAACAAATAATTTATTTGGTTACGGTCATGGCAATTATGGAATTGTTAGAAGTGATATAAAACAAACTTCAAAATTCTCATCTGAGTTAAGGCCTACAGGACCCCACAATTCATTTTTATTTCTAATATTAGATTACGGCTTCGTTGGCCTGTTTTTATTCCTTATTATCTTTATCGGCCCAGTCAAAGTATTTTTTAAAAATATTAAAAAAAATATTTTAAATAAAGATTTTATATTTTTAGGTTCTTTTGTCGCCATGTCCCTTACTGGTGATTTTATTCAGAATCATTCAATTTCGATTTTATTTTTTCTTGTATTTTTTAAATTGAATATAAGTGTTAATGATGAATAATAAACTGAGAGTATTACATGTTCTTCCAACTTTGAAAAAAGATGGTGCCGAAGTACAACTTGCATCTGTTATTAATGAAATTAACAATATACACTTTGATATCTTTACATTTGATATGCACAAAAAAGGTAACTCGATTGAGAATAGCCTTAAAAACTATACGATATATACTAATAAATTTTTAGGATTTATGTCTTTATACAACTTAATAAAAAGAGAAAAATATGATTTAGTCCATTCCCACTTGCCAAAGTCTGATTTTTTTATTGGAGTTATAAAAATTTTTAATAATAATTTTAAACACATAGTTTCTGTTCATGCAAAATATGGTACGAGAACTGGAGAAAATAAAATTAAATATTTTTTCACAAATATTTTGTGGAGAAAAATATTAAATAGATCTAGTGGCGTAATTGCAATATCTGACAGTATTAATGAGTGGCTAGCTAAAGATATTAATGTAAATAAAAATAATATTTCTACAATTCATTACGGAATAAAAATTAAAGAAAGAAATACAAAAATTCATAATCAAAATGTTATTGGCATGGCATCAAGAATACTTCCCTGGAAAGGATGGGATAAAGTGCTCGAAGTAGGATTATTTTTAAAAAAAAATGGAATTAATTTTAAAATTAAATTAGCCGGTTCTGATGATATAGGGTATTTAAAAGACGTAAAAACATTAATAAGAAAATATGATTTAGAAAATAATGTTGAAATATTACCTCATTTCTCAGATATCGATAATTTTTTTCATGAAATAGATTTATTCTTATTTCTTTCCGAATCAGAAGGTTTTGGATTAGTAGTTCTTGAGGCAATTGAAAATAATGTTGCTGTAATTTGTTCAAATATTAGTCCTCTTAATGAGTTTGTTTTGAATACGAAAGGGTCATTAGTTGATAGAAACGCAACAGAAAGTATTGCAATATTAATTAATGAATATTTTAATAATGGGAAAAATGTTCTTAAAAGTGTTCAAAGCAATCAAAAACAGCACATAGTTGAAAATTTTTCTTTAGTAAAATCTGCAGAATCTATTGAAAAATTTTATATAAACGCAAATAATAACTAGTTACGATATATTATTGTAAGATGAATGTTTTAGTTGTTGGTGGTGCTGGATATGTAGGTGGAGGCATAGTTGACCAGCTTAAGTCTAAACACAGTGTAACAGTTTACGATTCATTGATTTACGAAGAATCATATAGAAAAGATGTAAATTTTGTTAACGGAGATATCAGGGATACAAACAAACTTCTTCCTCTTTTAGATCAATCTGATGCAGTCATATGGCTGGCAGCATTAGTTGGCGATGGTGCCTGTGCTATAAATCCAAAATTAACTTTTGAAATTAATTCAGAATCTGTGAAATTCTTGGTTGAAAATTTTAAAAAAAGAATAGTTTTTTTATCAACATGTTCTGTTTATGGCGCACAAGATGGACTTTTAGATGAAAACTCTTCTGTAAATCCACTTTCTGAATATGCTTCTTCAAAAGTACAAGCTGAAGAATACTTGAAAGGTACAAATTCTATAATTTTCAGATTAGGAACCCTATTTGGAATAAGTGACGAATTTTCAAGAATAAGACTTGATCTAGTTGTAAATATATTAGTAACAAAAGCATTAACAGAAGGTAAATTAACTGTATTTGGAGGAGATCAGTGGAGACCACTTTTACATGTTACGGATGTTGCAAATGCAATTAATCACACTATAGAATTGGAAACAACAGGTATTTTTAATCTTCATTATCAAAACTATAAGATTATTGACATTGCAAATGCAATTATAAAAAAAGTTCCAAATGCGAGTATAGAAACAACTCCTATGAAATTTCAAGATGCAAGAAATTATCAAGTTAGTAGTGATAAGTTGTTTATAGAAACAGGTTTTAAATCAGCTGTAGAGTTAACTAAGGGAATTGACGAAGTTTACAATCTTATTTCAAGCAATAGAATTAAGAATGTAAACCATATTCGTTATTCAAATCAAAATTTTCTCGAGAAGTATGGCGTAACTTGATAAATAAAATTGTTAACCCAACTTTATTTGAAAAAGGACAGTCTAAAGACCATAGAGGCTTTGTTGAGTATTACAATTCTTTAGATTTATCAGATTATAAAAGGTTTTATATAGTAACAAACCCATTACGAGGAACAGTTCGTGCATGGCATGGTCATAAAATTGAAGCAAAATTAATCAAAGTATTAAAAGGAGAGTTTCTTGTTGCTGTCGTAAAAGTTGATAATTGGGATAACCCCTCTAAAGAAAATAATGTTGAGAAATTTTTAATGAACGAAGATTCAGGTATTTTATATATACCACCAGGGTATGCAAATGGTGCGATAAACTTGGTTGCTGATAGTAAGGTTATTTATTTTTCATCCTTAAATTTAGAAGATTCTGCAAATGATGACTATAGATTTGGTTCAAAATTTTGGGATCCTTGGACTGATTACTCTCCGGAAATTTATGAGTAGTTATAAAGTTTTAGTTTTAGGTGCTAATGGCATGCTTGGCAAGATGGTAGGTCTGTATTTAGATTCAGTCGAAGAACTTGATGTTGATATTACTTCAAGACGTAAAAATGAATTTGTTGTAAAAAATTTTGATTCAAATTATCATATTTTTGACTTCAATAAACAAAATAGAAAGCCACTAGAAGAGATTATTAAAGGTCGTAACTATGACTTCATTGTTAATTGTATCGGGGTTATAAAGCCAAAAATTGACGAAAAAGATAATAAATCAATTTCTAACACTGTCTTAATCAATTCTTATTTTCCACTAGATATTCACAAATTAGCTCTTAAGAATGGTATAAAGTATTTTCAAATTGGTACTGATTGTGTTTTTTCAGGTTTGGATGGAAATTATTCGGAAGATTCCTTTCAGGATGCTAAAGATTTATACGGAAAATCAAAAATTGTAGGAGAAATTGAAGGAATTAATAAAATTGTAATAAGGTCCAGCATAATTGGCCCTGAGCAAGGAATAGGTTTTTCGTTAATGAATTGGTTCTTAAACAATCAACAATCAGTTGTGTCTGGATACAAGAATCATATGTGGAATGGAGTTACTACATTAAATTTTGCGAAAATAATAGGTGGAGCTATTTTAAATAGTAAGAATAATGATTTTAAAACACACCACCTTATCCCTAAAAATGTTATAACAAAAGCTAATTTACTCGAACAGTTTAAACTGAATTTCAATAAAGAAATTGATATTAAACACATAGATGCGGATAGCGTAATTAATAGAACACTAAAATCAAATAACACTAATTTAAATGAAGAAATGTGGAAATCTGCCGGTTATAATAATGTCCCCACAATTGAAGAAAATATTGAAGAGCTGGCAAATTCTGAACTTACTCATAAGATAATGATGTAGCATGAAAGATTTAGCAATAATTTTAGGAATAAGGCCAGATGTAATACGAGCAAGTAAAATTCTAAAATTATTGAAAAATCAAAATGATGTTAGTTTTGATTTTTTATGGTCTGGCCAACATTATTCAGAAAACATGAAAGATACTTTTTTTAAACAATTAAATGTCCCAATTCCTGATTATGAATTTACTGTTGATACTCAAAACGATGCAACTATTGTTTCATCAACAATTACAAATTTATATAATCACTTTGGAAATCACAAATATAATGCAGCTGTATTCCTGGGAGATACAAATACAGTTATGGGCTCAATTTCAGCAGCACAACACAATATACCTATAGTTCATATTGAAGGCTGTATGAGATCCTATGATTGGAGAATGCCAGAAGAAAAATATAGAACAGTAATTGATCACTTATCAGATAGGATATATGCCTATTTAGATAGCTATAAAAAACAAGGTTTAAATGAAGGAATTAGTGATAAAATTATAAAAGTTACCGGTAACCCAATAGTTGATATTATCAATGAAAATTTTGAAAAATTTGAATCTGGATTAGATTACTTAGATAAAGAAATACAAAATATTGTAAAAAATGATTACGTTCTTGTTACTAGCCATAGAAGAGAAAACATACTTAATATTGATAGTTTTACAAATATAATTAATTTATTGAACTCGATAAGTGATAAAAATATAATTTTCCCAATGGGGTATAAAACTCAAGAGATTTTGAAAAACTCAAAATTAAAATTAAACAGTAATATCAAAGTTATAGACCCAATTGGCTATTTAGAATTTATGTACTTACTAAAAAATTCAGCTTATGTAGCTACTGATTCAGGTACAGTTGTTGAAGAAGCTTGCATCCTAGGGGTTCCCTCAATACAAATGAGATATTCAACAGAAAGACCTGAAGTATATGACGTCAAAGCATCTGTGAAGTTTGATCCAACAAATGATAATTCTCATATCTCTAGAATTTTAACTGATGTCGAAGCTTTGAACAAAAATTGGAATAATCCCTTTGGTACTGGAAATTCTTCAGAAATTATTGTTAAAGATTTAGTTGAACTTTCTAAAAATAATGATTTCAAAAAACATAAACCAACTGATTATTCATTTGATGTCAGTAACTCTTTTAAAGAATGAAAAAGGTCTTATTTCACTCATTAACAATTCCGCCAGATCAAGTATCTACAGGTAAGTTAGTAGCTGATATTGCTTCTAAATTTAAAGAAAATGATATAAGTGTTGAAATCTTAGCATCAACTCCCCAGTATCGATTTGATTCAGAAAAATTCTCAGATGAAGGATTAACAAAAATTTCTAGAAATATTTACAGATCTTCATTCAATGGTGTAAAGATAACACACCTATCTTCTTCAAAAAGATCATTTAGCAGAACTAAAAGATTTGCACAGTGGATTATTTATCATTTAAAATCTATAAATTATTTAATTAAGAATCGAAACAAATTTGATACTATTTTTATATTTAGTTATCCACCAACTATGAACTTAATTGCTATATTCACAAAGAAAATATTAAGGAAAAATACTATATATTCCGTATGGGAACTGTATCCCGAAATAGCCAATAAATTAAACGAGTTGAATTTTAATTTCTTACATAAAATTTTTAAATCAATTGATAATTATTGTTTAAAAAATATAGATTATGTAGTTGCTAATTCTGATCAACTTAAAAAATACTTAATTGAACATAGAAAAATACAAAAAAATAAAATTAGAGTAATTTATCATTTTGCAAATGAACCAGAAATTGCAAAATGTAAAAATATTACAAAACATATTATGTATGCCGGAAACTTGGGTACTCCTCAAAATATTGAGTCTTTTATTAATACATTTTCAAATTCAATAAAAAAATATAAACTAACTATTTTTGGTTCTGGTAGTCAGTATCAAAAAATTTCTGATCTTTCTAGCCCGTTAATAAAAGTTAATTCATATGTACCTCGAGAAAAATTAGCAACTTTAACTAGTGAGATTCCTTTTGCTTTGGTTTCATTATCGTCAGAAATTACAGTTGAAGGCTTTCCTGGTAAAACATTTGACTATTTGAAAATGAATAAAATATTAATTGGTTATTCCAATCCTGAATCTAGTTTGGCTAAATTTATTGAAAAATATCAATTAGGTATAAATATTGATCCTGATGATATAAATATTGATATTAAATTAAGCATGCTTGAGGATGAAAATTTTATAAAACAAATTTATTTTAATATTTCAGAAATGAACAATCATTTTGCCAATATTGATTTAGCAGTTAAGCAGTATATGGAACTAATTTAATTCGCACCTTTTTTTGTTATAACAGATAAAAAGGTTTTAAAAATTATTTTGATATCCTCAAAAAAAGAATTATTTTCTATATATGTTAAATCCCAATAAAGACGTTCTTGGAGACTTAGATCTAATCTTCCTTGTACTTGAGCTAAACCGGTAATTCCAGGTAATACAGAATTACGTTTAGAATTATATTTTCCATACAAATCAGATTCATATCCAACTAAAGGCCTTGGTCCTACAAGAGACATTTCGCCCTTTAGAACATTAAAAATATTAGGCAGTTCGTCCAGAGAAGTCTTTCTTAGCAACATACCCAATGATGTTATCCTGTCATCATTTTCTATTCTTATTGGTTCCAAGGGATAGTTGTTAGGTTCTATATTTTTTCCTTTAGATAAATCTAAATAATGTGTTTTATGAAAATCTTCTTCAGCGCTTACTTCCATTGTTCTAAATTTATATAATGTAAAGATTTTATTATTTTTACCTACTCTATTTTGAGTAAAATATACCGGAGAACCTTGTTTCAATAATAAAATTAAAGAAATAATAATAATTAGAGGTATCAAAATTGGAGAAAAAATTAATATCACTACTATATCGAATAATTTTTTAGTCATCATCTTTATATTAAACTATATAAATTTATGTTATTAACTTAAATAAATTCAACATTAAAGTTAAATTAATGTGTGGAATAGCTGGAGTATTTAAATTTGATAAGACAAAGATAAATCCAGAAATAACAAATATAATAAAGAACTCTCTAGAGCATAGAGGACCAGATTTTTCAAGAATAGATTATTTAAGTGACTATGTCGCTTTAATTCACACTCGATTAGCAATTATAGATTTAGATTATAGATCAAATCAACCTATGGTTTCAAACGACAAAAGACATTCTATTGTATTTAATGGTGAAATCTATAACTATAAAGAAATTAGAAAAGAACTTGAATCAAAAGGTGTTGTATTTTCTACAGATGGAGACACAGAAGTACTTTTGGAGGCTTATGTTAAATATGGTAGTGATGTACTCAATATTTTAAGAGGACAGTTTGCTTTTGTAATTTATGACTCATTAGAAGATTCATTTTTTTTAGCAAGAGATAGGGTAGGAATTAAGCCGCTATATTTTTCAGTGAATGAAAAAAATTTAATTTTCAGTTCAGAGATTAAGGCAATTGAAAATTCAGGGTTAGTATCTTTTTCACCAGATTTAGATTCATATGTAGCTTACATGAGGCACTTATGTGTCCCTAGCAATAAGACTGGAAATAAAAATATTTCAAAAGTAGAACCAGGTCATTTTTTAAAAGTAACGAATGACGGGATTGTTGAAAAAACTAAATACTGGGACCCTTTTTCAATTGAGGTTAATCATGATATCAATGAAAAAGAAGCAATTAATAAAGTAGAAGAATTACTAATTGAATCGGTAGAATATCGTAAAGTTAGCGATGTCGAAGTAGGGTTGTTTCTATCAGGAGGTTTAGATTCATCTTTAGTTGGGAAGTTAATGACTAATGAAAAAAGGTCATCAATAAAAAGTTTCAACATTGATTATGAAGATCATTTTGATGGATACAAAGGAGAGGTTAATGAAGCAAGGTTTGCTGCATCTAACCTCGGAATTAATCTCATTGAAGACAAAATTGCTTATGAGGATTTTAAAAAAATAATTGACAATTACTCTTTCTATCAAGATGACCTTATTGGCGATGAAGTCGGTATACCTTTGTATTTTCTAGGAAAATCCTCAAATCATAATGGAATCAAAGTTGTACAGGTCGGAGAGGGTGCTGATGAGCTTTTTTACGGCTATGAGCACTGGTTAAGATTTATGAAGTTAAACAGATTTTTAAAACCAGTAACTAAAAAAAATTTTAAATCAATTAATTTTAAAGGTCACAGAGGAAATTTAGTTTCAAATATTTTACTTAATAGAACATCATTTGCTGGAGGAGCCTTGGGATTTAATTTACCAGAAATAGATAACCTTCTATACGAGGGAATCTCTGAAGAATTTCAACTTGTAAATTACGTAGATAATAAATGGAATGATTTTTTTTCAAATAAAAATGCAAAACTTTCTAAATGGATGACACTTATTGACTTACACATTAGGTTACCTGAATTATTACTTATGCGTATGGACAAGCTTATAATGCAATCATCAATAGAAGGAAGAGTACCATTTCTCGATCATAAATTAATAGAATTTGTTTTATCTGTACCTGAAGAAATAATATTTAATAAGAATATTACTAAGCCCTTACTAAAGAAAGTTGCTAAAAAACATATACCAGAAAAAATTTCCAATAGAAAAAAACAAGGTTTTAGAGCCCCAGTGGGTGAGTGGATAAAGAAGGACCAGGATTATTTTTACGGTTCAATTAAAGATTTCAATTCCTCAACAAATATGTTTAATAATAAGGCTCTTGAAAATATTATCTCTGGGAATGATTATCAAAAGAAATGGTATTTATCTAATTTATCAAATTGGCATATGAGCAGGAGCAAGTAGTGATAAGAAACTGGAAAAGAAATACAGGTTATATCTCAATAATGCAGTTGACTCTTCTCCTGGTTAATTTCTTTTTAATTACAATTATAAGTCGTGAGTACGGAGCTGAGACTTATGGAGAGTACGCATCCTCCAAAAGCCTATCAGTACTTATTGGCACTGCAACGGTTATGTCATTAGCTTTAGTTTCTACAAAATATTTGGCTCAAAAAAATGAAAATTCAAAATTATTATTTTCAAATTCTTACTATTTAATAATTAGAAATTTTTTCGTTGCATTATTAATTTTGTTCCCAGTTACTTTCTTATTTAAAAGAGATTTTTCCATGACTGTTTTATTTTTTATGGGATTTGTATTTAATGAAATGATTCATGTAGCGTTAGCTTACTTTCAAGCAAAAGGTGATTTTGTAACTAGCTCTAAACAAATATTAATTAGGACAGTTATTTATGGCATAGGGGCATGGATAATTGTCATTCAAGGTTTTTCAATTCTTGCACTAATTGCTTTTCAAGTTTTTATGCTTGCGACTTTTTTCTTAGTAGCTCATTTATCTATTCCTAAAAATGATGTAGATTTTCAAATAAAAACATCAAAACCTGTGAGAGATGATATACATAAATCTGGAAAAAAAATGGTACTTACTACATTTTCAAGTGCATTAATTTCAGAACTAGACATAGTCTTGTTGGGAATTTTTTATTCTGGTTCTTTGTTAGGAGTTTTAGCTTGGTCTAGAAGAATTCTTGAGATAATTTTTCAACTACTAGCTGCAAGCTTAGATATTTTATTTCCGGAACTATCTAAAGCAAAAGATAAAAGTGAAGTAACTATAATTCGAACAAGGTTAACTAAAGTTTTTTATGCATCTTTTTCCATTCCTATTATTTACTTTATTTTTAAAGATATTGGAAATTCTATATTTATTTCCTTGCTTGGTGAGGAATTTGATATGGTCTCCGAGTACACTTATCAAATATTATTTTGTATTCCATTAATGGTTTGGTCTAGAATTAATATAATTTTTTCAAGAGCATTAAATTTTGAAGTCAATTTAACAAAAACCATTATTTTTGGGGCACTATTTTCCTATCTTATATATCTAATTATGCATAATACTTTTAGTAGCCCTGCTGTATTATCAATTATTCTTTCACAAATTGTAATTGCTGTTCTTACTACTTTTAGTTTCAGAAGGTCTTATGAGTAGTTTTAAAACATATCTTAAAAAAATAAAATATACTACTAATTATTTATTGAAATCTAGTGTTGAAATTCCATCAGAATTTACATTACTTAAACGAGGCGAAACTCAACATCAAAATTTTTTCCAAAATTACAGATCTAGACAGGGTAATAAATTTAATTTAGATGATAATCTAAAAATATTTGGCAAGTATTCAGATAATTACGAAATCTCAAAGGATATATTTTCAAATTTTGATTTTTCTAATAAAAAATTAAAACCAGCTTTTTTTAATAAAGCCGATGTCAAGGTTCCCTATGAGGCCTCCAGATTGCAATATTTACAACAAGCATATTCAGGAAGTATTGATGTAAATAAGTTTCCATTAATTTATTGGAATAGTCCTATGGATGTAGCTATTCGAAATATCAATCTAATTTTTCATTTATTCAATATTGAAGATGGGCAGAAAACTGCTGTAATCTTAGGAAATAATATTGATCTATTAACAACTTATATAAGTCAGCACTTTGAATTTATTAGAAATAATTTAGAAAATAATGGAAATGTAGTAGGAAATCATTATTTAATTGAACTTACATCCATATTATTAACAATTGCTACTTTTGAATTTGATGGGTATCAAGATGAGTATTTTTACTATAAAAATGAATTGATGAAAGAGTTAGATAGACAATTTTATAATGATGGAACTAATTTTGAAGGTTCAACTCATTATTCAGCTTTTGTAACAGAGGCATTAATTATTAGTAAGCTTGCCATCGAAGAAGTAGAGCTCAACTCAGATATAATTCCTAGGATTGATCAAATTATTAAATCAAATAGATATTTATTATCAAAACTAATCAATAATGGTGAGCTCTCACAAATAGGGGATAATGATTCTGGAAGATTATTCTATTTTAATTATGATGAAGATGCTCCTTTAAAGATGGAATGGTTGATAGAACTAATAGACATTTTGTATCAAGACTCATCAGTTAAAATAGAAGAACAAAAATTTAATTATCAGATTAATTCTGAATTACCTCATTTAAATAATTTAAAAAAAGTTGCGCATAAACCCATAAAGTTATTTAGTAAAGATTATCAAAGTTACTTTTTTGCTGAATTTGGTATTTATGTGTGGAGGAATGACAAAGAATATCTAAGTGTTAGGTGTGGTCAAATTGGTCAAAATGGTATAGGAGGACATTCTCATTATGATCAACTTTCTATAGAGTGCTTTAAAGACAATAAATGGATTGCACGAGACCCTGGCACAGGAACATATACAGATGATATAGAAACTAGAAATAGATTTAGGTCACTTGAATATCATTGGGGACCTAAAGCAAAAATTAAATTCCCAAAAGAAGATGAGTTTGACTGTTTCAAATTGAATAACATGAGTGATGGTGAAGTGCTAGAAGTTGATAAGAATAACTTTTTAGGTTTTGCAGAATTCAATGGCAAAAAAATATATCGTAAAATATTTATTAATGATGGTGTCGTATTAATTGAAGATTTTTCTAATGATGTTGAATTAGAGGAATATACTTCATGGGGTGAAGAAAATGATGGAGTCAAACAAAAATTTTCTAATGGATATAAGAGGATAAGTTGAATTTAAAATATTCAAAAATATTACTTTACTCTGTTACTTTATTTTTAGTATTTGAGGGTCTTGATGCATTCTCAATAAGAAATATTCCAATTTACTGGATTGGTGTTGCGTTATTAGTTTCAATATATTTGATTTGCTATTTTTTTGGATTTAGAACATTTAATTTAAATTTATTTTCTATAAGAAATTGGGTAATTTATGGAATTTTTATTACTTTAGTTCAATCTTTGTTTAACGACCTAGAGCTTCCAAAGTATGCAAGCACTTCATATATTCAATACATAAGCTTAAGAATACTTCGTATATTGCTTTTCTTGGTAATCATTTATTCTTTGAATTACATATTAAAAAAATATGATTATGATAAAGTTCTTAAATTTTTTCTAATTTCAAGTATAGTAATCTCAATACTTTCACTCATAAGCTATTTCTCTTATCGATATGGATATAGTGACTTCCCAAGAACTAGACCAGGTTCTGGTGGTTGGACACAACCAATCCAGAGGGCATGTAATATATTAAGAAATTATGGAACTTTTAGAGAACCAAGTTTTTTGGCTATTTGGACAGTTCCATTTATCCCTTATTTTTTTTACCTAGGTAAAAAAAATAAGTTATGGATCTTCTTATCAGTATTTCCAATTCTCAGTGTGGTTTTAAGTAGAAGTTTGACAGGCATTATTGCTTTTGTTTCAGCAACTTTTTTAGTTTTGTTATTAATGTTTTTTATTCATAAAAGATTTGATTTTAATTTAGTATTTATGCTTATTTTATTTTTAATTATAGTTTTTTCTTCTAGTTCACTTTCATTTCAATTCCCACCAGATTTGTCAAATTGTTTACAGGACAAAGGTGAATGTATTTGTACACCTGAAGATCGACTTGATGAATTAAAAAGCTCTACCAATATTACTGATGCTACTTTTGGAAGGTTTTTTGAAATTACCTCAAGAGGATTAGATGCTTTTGAAAATACATCTTTTTTGTTTGATTATGTAAGTAATACCGGAATTTCAATCTTTGGTGATGGTTACGGATATTCCAATATTTCATTTTCTTACGCAGCAGATGAAGCTACTAAACGCGTTATCGATAATCAAATAGTATATAGGAATCCTGGTCAGGTAGTTTCTTTTAACAATTTGTATGCCAACATTTTAATGTCTACTGGTTTATTTGGTTTATTTTGGTTTTTATATATTTTAATTGATGTTTTAAGAAAAATTGTTCTAAAAAATGACCAATTTCAGTCCTACTTGTTGATTAGTTTTATTTCTATCTTGTTTGTCTATTCTTACCAAGCTGAAGAACTTTCAACACACCTTGCAATAGCAATTGCTTTTGGTTTAAATTTAAATAATAATGATAAATAAAAAAATACTTATAGTTTCACATCAATTTCTCCCACATATAAGCCCTAGAACAACTCGCTGGAAATTATTAATAGATGAATTAATAAAAAAAGGAAACAAAGTATCAGTATTAACTGGGACAAATCCAAAAGATATATCTAATAAATATAATATTTTATATTTCGGCAATAAAAATATATCTTCAGCTATAAACACCTTAAGAAAAGACTCAAATAAAGTTGAAAATTCTTTAATGAAAAAGAACTCATATAATCTATTAAAGAAAATATATAGGTTTATTTTTAAATCTATAGCATGGCCTGATTACGCTATGTTTTGGATACTTACAGTAATCAAGAACAAATCAAAAATACCAAAAGATTATGACATAATCATTTCTGTGAGCTTGCCTTTTACTTCTCATGTATGCGCATCAATATTACAAAAATCAATGAGTTCGAAATGGTTTATGGATATAGGCGATCCGTTTAGTCTTAAAGATTATTCAATTGAAAATAACAGATTCCTTTATTCCTTCTTGAATTCTTATTGTGAAAAAAAATATTATAGCAAGGCAGATAAAGTTATTTTCACTCATCAGGAGGTTTCAGAACTACATATGAAAAAATTTAAAATAGATACTTCTAAACTTGCTATTGGTCACCCAATTTCGATTATTAATCCCCACTTTATCGAGTCTTCTAATAAATTTAAATATACTGATTTACCAATAAAAATAGGTTATTTCGGAATATTTACTGATGGTGTTAGAGATCCATACAACTATCTAAATAAAGTAGCAAGTTCATTTAAAGGTAAAATCCATCATTATTGGTATACAAATGATGCATCTCTAAAGTATTTTTCTTCTTTAAAAAATATAAATTCCCATACTTTTAAAACAATGATTCCAAGAGAGGATGCTTTAAAGCAGATGGTAAATAATTTCCACATTTTACTTTCAATTGGAAATAAAAATACATACCAACTACCAAGTAAAGTAATCGAGTATATATCTTTAGGGAAACCTGTTTTGCATTATGCTGAAATATCATCAGATCCAATGTACAGGTTTGAAACATTGTTTGAAAATTTGAAAATAATAGATAAAAATACTATTGAAAATGATTTGTTAGAATTTTTAAAAAATTTTCAATTTAACCAAGTTGAATTTAATTACAAAGAATTTGAAAATAATTTTAGTCCTAAACATATTATTGATAATTTAGATTAAGTTCCAATCTTCATAGTAAATTGGAACATTAGCTTCATCTATATATTTCGAAACAAGAGATATTTTACATGTTTCCATTAAGGAATTGACATCTCCTAAAATATATTTATAGATATTATCATTATCAATATTTATGTATTCTTCATTTGGAACAATTACCTTCATCCCAGATTCTAAAGCTTCATAAATAGGCAGACCTACGGTTTCGTATTTACTTGTATGGATATAATGAGAATTATTTTTAAAAATATTAATTAAAGCATTATTGTCAACATTGTTATGAACAGAAATATTTTTAAAATTTAATTTTTTTAAGAAAGATAAATCTTGGGTTTTTGATATGTTCACTATATTTATATTTAAATCCAACTTTGTAAGCTCTGAAAGAAACTTAATTACAAATTTCGGATTTTTATTTTTAATATCTTCATAAATTAAAACAAACCCTTGATTTTTGGATTGAGGTATATTTTTATATTTAAGTTTCCCAATAGTTTTTATTTTTATTGATGCTGGCAACATGTTTGCTATGTGTGGCTGCTGAACAATAATCTCATCAGAAATTTTAAAACTATAGATATACAAAATTCTTAGGATAAAATTTCTGAAAGATGTAAACGGGCTAACTAAAGGAAGCACATTTTGTATTAAAGTATAAGTTTTTATTTTTGTTTTAAATCCAAAATTTGCAACGTGTATAATTTCATCAAAATTATTTATATATTTTAAGTCATCTTTTTTAATAAAATAATTTAAAACAGCATGGAGATAACGAGGAGTTTTGATAAAGATGTTTTCATTATTACCAATTAATTGTTTTAATTCATAATTGTCATAAATTATATAAAATTTAATATCTGTATTATTTTCTATTAATTTTTTAAATACAGTAATGCCACCTTTTGATTTAAGCCCACAAGCATTTATAACAATTCTTTTCATTGATTCAATAATAGTTAATAATTTGCTTATTAATACCTACTAATATAGTAAACGTGACTAAAAC
>MDSV01167480.1_pt1 | contig 25614 bp, 25 predicted proteins | sample 810851 | NCBI WGS metagenome assembly MDSV01 (sample SAMN05326640, study PRJNA326480) | marine metagenome | isolation source: seawater | place: Atlantic Ocean: North East | collected 2012
CATCAAATCCGCCCACACTAGCGTAATCGAGTCTTAGAAAGAGCATACACAAGCCAGCAACCCAATCTACTTCTGCCGCCTCCAGCGCTGTCACAATTCTTTCTTACTCGGGAATTAACTTTACTAGTGATAGCTTGCAGCAGATTCAAACTAAAATTCTGATTTATAGAGATTAAGTAAAATCTATGAAGATTTCTATTTTCGGCAATGGCTATGTGGGCCTGGTTACTGGGGCCTGTCTGGCAGAAGTTGGCCACCAAGTGCTGTGCATGGATGTAGATCTTGCCAAAGTTAAGGGCCTGCAGCAGGGCGAAATTCCGATATACGAGCCGGGGCTTGAGGAATTAGTCATAAACAATGTCGCCGCCGGCAATCTTCAGTTCACTTCGGATCTGCCTACAGCAATCGACGCAAGTGATCTGCTCTTCATCGCAGTTGGCCCACCTCCAGATGAAGATGGCTCCGCGGATCTGAGCCATGTTCTAGAAGTTTCCAGGAATATTGGCAAGTTCATGGATAGAGAAAAGCTCGTGGTCACCAAGTCCACGGTGCCGGTAGGAACGTCAGACCAGGTGCTTTCGGCAATCAAGAATGAATTGCAGCACAGAGAGATTGAATTCAGCATCGAAGTGGCCTCTAGCCCAGAATTCCTGAAAGAAGGCGCTGCTTTTGCAGACTTCATGAAACCAGACCGCATTGTCGTTGGCGCCACATCATAGAGTGCTCGGGCCGCACTGCAAGAGCTTTACGCCCCTTTTTAATAGGAACTCCAACCGTATGATTTATATGGATATTCCGCTGCTGAATTGACCAAATACGCAGCTAACGCCATGCTCGCTACAAAGATCAGCTTTATCAATGAAGTGTCCAATCTGGCTGAGCGACTAGGAGCAGATATAGAGCAGGTTCGGATCGGCATCGGCTCAGAACCTCGAATTGGCTATCAGTTTATTTACCCTGGATGTGGTTATGGAGGGTCCTGCTTCCCCAAGGATGTGCGCGCCCTTGGTGCAACTGCCGCAGAGAGTGGCTATGAAATGGGGATTTTAAGGGCGGTAGAAGCAGCCAACGATTATCAGAAAACGAAGCTATTTTCACACATAAATCAATATTTTAATCATGATTTTAAGGGAAAAACGTTTGCTGTTTGGGGACTGGCATTCAAACCCCATACCGACGATATGCGTGAAGCTCCATCACGAACCTTGCTTGAAGCGCTTTGGCAGGCAGGAGCCAGGGTGAAAGCCTATGATCCAGAAGCAATGGGGGAAGCGCGACGCCTATACCCCAGGCAAACCGACTTGCAGCTTTGTAAAACTCGGGACGTAGTGCTTGAGGGCGCAGATGGACTGGTGATTTGCACGGAATGGCAGCATTTTCGGGCGCCAAACTTTGAACAAATCCTGCGCTCATTGAAATCGACAGTCATATTCGATGGTCGCAATCTCTCCGAACCGCAAATGCTCAAGCAAATGGGGATCAACTACACCGGTATCGGGCGTGGAGACTCTGTCACGCACTAGCCGGTCTTTTGTCGACAATTCTGTTAAAAGTATGCAACCTTTTGTTAGAATGTGCGCTCTATGCCGGAAATTGTCGACATACCAACTGAAAATATCGCTGTCGGAGCCAAACCAAAGACCCTGGCTGATGAAGTCTTCAGCCAGATGCGTGACGCCATCGTATGTGGAGACTTTGCACCTGGCTCCAAGATCAACGAACCCCAGCTAGCTTCCCAATACGGCATAAGCCGTGGCCCGCTAAGGGAAGCGATCCGCCGGCTCGAGGGCGCCAAGCTAGTCGAGATCAAGCCTAACGCCGGTGCCAAAGTTATTTCTCTAAACAAATCTCAAGCTATTGAAATTTATGAAATTAGAGAATCATTAGAAGGCTTGGCGTGCCGACTTGCTGCTGAGAAAGCAAGCGCTGAGGACTGTCGCAGGCTGCGTGATTTGCTCACCGCTCACGAGGCCCAAATCCAATCTGAAGATGGGCGACTTTATTACCAGAAAGCCGGTGACCTGGACTTCCATTACCAAATCGTAAGTCTGTCTGGAAATCAGCGCTTATTTGATCTCTTGTGTGGCGAACTCTACCACCTGCTTCGCCTCTGCCGGATGAAGACCAGCAGTCAACCTTCTCGACCCGAACGCGCTTTCAGGGAGCATCATCACATCGTCGACGCGATCGAACAGGGGGATGGGGGGCTGGCGGAAATACTCATGCAGCGCCATATAGCCAACGCTAAAAAAACTCTAGTTTTAAATATAAATCAATTAGATAAAGAAGATAATTAAGGTAAAAATCAATGACAACCCTCAGTGCTGGAAAACGCTTCAGAGAAGCGCTTGCTGCCAATAACCCACTACAAATTGTGGGCACTATTAACGCTTACTGTGCCATGCTGGCAGAAGACGCCGGCCACAAGGCGATCTATCTTTCCGGCGGTGGTGTAGCAAACGCATCCTATGGTCTGCCAGATCTGGGAATTACTAGCCTCAATGACGTGATCGCCGACGTTGAACGCATTACTAACGCCAGTGGCCTCCCCTTGCTAGTCGATATCGACACTGGCTGGGGTGGCGCATTCAACATCGCGCGAACCATACAGGCCATGGAGAAAGCTGGCGCCGCAGCGGTTCATATAGAAGACCAGGTAGCTCAAAAGCGCTGCGGTCATCGTCCCAACAAGGCCATTGTCCCTGAATCAGAGATGTCTGACCGCATCAAAGCGGCGGCAGATGCCAAACGGGATGACGATTTCGTCATCATGGCCAGGACTGATGCCCTCGCGGTCGAGGGCATGGAAGCAGCGATTGCCCGTGCGGTGGCCTGTGTGGATGCCGGGGCTGACGCGATCTTCCCTGAGGCGATTCTGAATCTGGCGCAGTACAAGGAGTTTGCTGAGGCTGTGGATGTGCCGATCCTGGCCAATATCACTGAATTCGGCAAGACCCCGCTTTTTAACTGCCAGAAGCTTGGTGAAGCCGGCGTCGCCATGGTGCTCTACCCACTGAGCGCTTTTCGGGCCATGAGCAAGGTAGCGCTGGAGGTTTACGAAACCATTGCAATCAATGGCGACCAGACTGCGGTCGTGTCAAAAATGCAGACCAGAGATCAGCTCTACGAGGTATTGGGATACCACAGCTATGAGCAAAAACTGGACAAATTATTCGAATAATAGTCATTAATTTTCAATATATTATACTATTTTATTTAAGTTAATTGACATTTTGGGAATCGGAGAGATTCATGGTTGATAAACAACTGGGAGGCGCCGGCCTCCGTGGTCGGGTTGCGGGTGAAACCGCGCTATGTACAGTCGGCAAGACTGGCACTGGCCTCACCTACAGAGGTTACGACATCAGCGTGCTAGCGGAGAAAGCCAGTTTCGAGGAAGTGGCCCACTTACTGCTGCGCGGGCACTTGCCAAATCATACTGAGCTGGATATCTACGTAAGCAAAATCAAGGGCTTGCGGGACCTGCCCCAGGAGTTGAAAGATGTACTGGAACGCATCCCGGCCAGCGCCCACCCGATGGACGTCATGCGCACAGGCTGCTCCATGCTAGGCAACCTGGAGACAGAGATCGACTTCAGCCAGCAGAATGATGTAATTGATAGATTACTCGCGATATTGCCGTCAATTATCTGTTATTGGTACATTTTTTCACACCAAGGCAAGCGCATAGATACGGCTCTTGATGATGCTTCCATCGGTGCGCATTTCCTGCATATGCTGAGCGGAGAAACGCCTTCAGAGCTCTTTAGCCAGGTGATGAATGTCTCCCTGATCCTTTACGCTGAGCATGAGTTCAATGCCTCTACCTTCACCGCAAGGGTATGCGCTTCCACCCTGTCCGATATGCACAGCTGCATCACCGGCGCCATTGGCAGCCTCAGAGGCCCTCTCCATGGCGGCGCCAACGAGGCGGCTATGGACATGATTCAGCGCTGGTCGTCTGCTGACGAAGCCGAACAGGCGCTGATGGGCATGCTGGCGCGGAAGGAAAAGATCATGGGCTTCGGCCACGCGATCTACCGGGAATCTGACCCCCGCAACGTGATCATCAAGCAATGGGCAGAGAAACTGGCGAATCATGTGGGCGATTCGGTGCTGTATCCGGTTTCAGTGCGCTGCGAAGAGGTGATGTTGCGCGAGAAGAAGCTCTTCTGCAATGCGGACTTCTTTCACGCCTCGGCTTATCACTTCATGGGGATCCCGACCAAGCTGTTTACCCCGATTTTCGTGATGTCGCGGCTTACCGGCTGGGCGGCGCATGTGAAGGAGCAGCGGGCTAATAACCGGATTATTCGACCTAGTGCTGATTATACGGGGCCAGAGTCTTCTGATTGGGTGGAAATTGGGGGGCGGTAGTCCGCCCTCAAACTGCGATCTTGCTGACATTTTTGATGCCTTAAGGTTAAGGGGTCTGTTTATTACCGTTTCCCCGCTTTGCGGGGCCCCCCTCATAAACAGACCATCACCAGCGAAAGGCGGGACTGCCTTTGGTGGGCTTGGTAGAAATACTTTTGATATTTCGACACTGGCTTAAAAATTAGTTTTATTTAATTGTTTTTTGTGGGTTTTTTATGAGTACAAATGTTGATTTAAATGAGCGGCCAGCACCGGATCAGGTGTTGGTGGATATTGCGGATTATGTCTGTGATTTTGAGATTGATTCGGACGAGGCTTACGACACGGCCCGCAATTGTTTGATGGATACGCTGGGCTGTGGGTTTCTGGCCCTGCGCTTCCCTGAGTGCACCAAGCTGCTTGGGCCTTTGGTTGAAGGTACTGTGGTGCCTAATGGCGCGCGGGTGCCGGGCACGCAGTTTCGGATGGATCCGGTGAAAGCGGCATGGGATATTGGCTGCATTATTCGCTGGCTGGATTACAACGACACCTGGCTGGCGGCGGAATGGGGTCATCCCTCGGATAACCTTGGCGCTATTCTGGCCGTCGCCGACTTTTTGTCGCAGCAGCGGGTTGCCGAGGGCAAGGCGCCCCTGACTATAAGAGATGTTCTCACTGCGATGATCAAAGCCCATGAAATACAAGGAGTTTTGGCCTTAGAGAACAGCTTCAATCGAGTTGGCCTCTGTCATGTTCTTCTGGTGCGAGTTGCGTCTACCGCAGTTGTAACGCGGATGCTGGGGGGCAGCAGAGAGCAGGTAATCGACGCCCTCTCCCAGGCCTGGCTAGATGGTTCCAGTCTGCGCACCTATCGCCATGCACCTAATGCCGGGCCCCGTAAGTCCTGGGCCGCGGGTGATGCCACTTCCCGCGCGGTGCGGCTGGCTGATCTCACCCTGCGCGGTGAAATTGGTTATCCGAGTGTATTGACGGCACCTACCTGGGGCTTCTATGACGTCTCTTTAAAGGGGAAATCTTTATCATTCCCAATGAGTTATGGGAGTTACGTTATGGAGAACATTCTTTTCAAGATCTCCTTTCCAGCTGAATTCCATTCTCAGACTGCGGCCGAGGCCGCGGTGCGCCTGCACCCGGAAGTCAAAGACCGCTTGGACGAGATTGAGAAGATCGTCATTCACACCCACGAATCTGCCATCCGCATCATCAGCAAGGTCGGCCCGCTCAACAACCCCGCCGATCGCGACCATTGCCTGCAGTATATGACCGCGGTACCTCTGGCTTTTGGCAACCTGGTAGCCGAAAACTATGAAGACAGCTTCCACCGCGCTAACCCAGTCATCGATGAGTTGCGAGAAAAGATGGAAGTCCATGAAAACACGCAATATTCTGCGGAATACCTGGAAGCAGACAAGCGCTCTATTGCAAACTGCCTGCAGGTGTTTTTCAAGGATGGGACTGCGACTGGGGCCGCGGAGATTCACTATCCTGTCGGCCACAGACGGCGCCGTGAGGAAGGTATTCCCCTGCTGGAAGAAAAATTCCAGTCCAACCTCGCCACCCGCTTCCCTGCCAAGCGCTGCGAAGAGATATATGGCCTATGCAAGGATCAGGCTCGCCTGGAACAGACGCCGGTGCATGAGTTCATGAGTATGCTGGTCATCTAGCCATTTGTGTTGGCGGCGAGCAGCGGTGCTTAAAGCGCAGCTGCCCGGTGCTGACTCAAGTCAGTCGAAAGTCGGCCGCTCTCGGGTTAAAGCAGAGGAAATTCTGATGAAACTCGCTGGACTTAGCATCAGCCCATCGGCTGCAACTGCGCAGTAAAAAGACTTGGCAGGTACAGCCGCAGAAACTTAGGTAAAAATAGCTTTATCAATAACTTAGCGGCCTTACGCAGTAAATTTTTCCAACCTGAAAGTTAGCCCCCCCCGCAGAAAAACCACACTTAAACTTCAGATATAGTTCACTTTAATAATACAAATTATTGATACTGCTTTAGAAATTATTTTAGTTATCTAAAATTCACTTCAGCGTGGCTGTGAACAACATATAAGAGTATCCCACGGCTTTTTGGGTGGGCATAGAAAGCCATCATAATGCGCCTGCTCGGCAAATCTCGACCTTAACCGAAGTCTCTGCTGCATCCTGGAATTTGCCTCAATACTCGCCTCGCTCGCAGCAATCGTCAGCAGCATTATTGAAATCTATCCAGCTAACCCCACATAAGGGTTTGCGAACGATGCTCCATGGAGGTCGTTCGAGCCGTCCGACCAAACTGGTGGACACCTTCATATTGCTTTACAGGCCATCAAATTAAAGGCCTAACCATTAGGATATGTCATGAGAAAGTTAGACTTTGCACCGCTTTACCGCTCCACCGTGGGCTTCGACCATCTCTCTTCTCTGCTGGATACAGTGAATCGCAGCGATAACAACACCCAAACCTATCCGCCTTACAACATTGAGTTGTTAGAGCAGGACAAATACCGAATTACCATGGCTGTAGCCGGCTTCACCACCGAAGAGCTGGACCTGCAGACTGAGAAAGGCACCCTGACTGTGAAGGGTCGACACAGTGACGATGATGCCCAGCACAACTATCTCCACCACGGCATTGCCGCGCGCAACTTCGAGCGCCGCTTCCAACTGGCGGACCATATCGAGGTAACCGGCGCTTGTGTGGAAAATGGCCTGCTGCATATAGACCTGGTGCGGGAGATTCCAGAGGCGATGAAGCCCAAGCAGATTCACATCGGGAACGGCAATGGCAAGCTGATCGACCTCAATAAAGATGATCGCAACGCCGCCTAAGCACTAACCACTGGCTCGCCTGACTGCAATCCTGAAGTGCGGGAAGGCCAGCTAGACTTTGATGATCGATGACTCAGCACGGGTTCCAAGAAAGAGCCCGCTCTCTATCCCTGCTGGCACTTCTCCGGTCAGACAACGAACCGTCCACCAGCCTGCCCCGAGTGACACAAATGGTTTCAATATTCTCAGCTTAGGCTGTCAACCAAATACAGGCGGGCAGCGTTTAATTAGCAAACCAACGGTGCTTACCTCACGAGCAAGACGAACATGAATTTTTTGACCGACACGAAATTGAGCCTGAAAGAGTCCCTGCAGAACTATATGTGTCTGCGCATGCGGTTCAGGGGCACTGTGTTGGCCGGCGAGTATCAGCATCCAGCATCACCCGCTGATGCAGCTGCGTACGTCTTCGAGGCCAAGATCAAGCATTGATCGCTTCTGGCTTGCTACCTTTGATGGCAAATTTTGATCGCGGCTTTTAATCACCGCCTTTAATCGCTTCCTTAAAACGCTGCTGTTGATAGCGACATTAGCTTGCATCTTCAGTTCACGACTCCAGCTCGCCCTGTCGGCCCGTACTACCCCACTGTGTTAACGCTGGTTCAATACCGCACCATCACCCCGGCTCTGAACCGGGTCAAAAGATGAACTCCCACCGCAACTGATTAAAATTCAAGTCCAGCGCAGGCTGTAACTTCAATCCAACGCGTGAACAAGCAGAGCACTCCTCAACTTGGGTTCAAACCAGGTTGATTTCAGCGGCATCACCTCACCGGAGTCCGCAATGGCCTTGCTGCAGTTTCAATCCAGCACGTGAACAACCAGGCCACTCTTCAATTTGGGTTCAAACCAGGTAGATTTCGGCGGCATCACCTCACCGGCATCCGCAATGGCCATGAGGCTTTCGATGGAAGTCGGATAGAGCGCTATCGCCGCCTGCCATTCACCGGAATCGACTCTTTTTTCCAGCTCAGCCAGCCCCCGAATCCCTCCCACGAAATCTACTCGCTTATCTGTGCGCTGATCCTGAATGTCCAGCAGCGGTCCGAGTATGGTGTTCTGCATGATGCTAACATCCAGTGAGTTAACCGGGTCGGTAGCATCTATCGCAGCCGCCGCGGCTGCATTGAGATGCAGTCGGTACCACTGCTTTTCCAGGTAGAGCCCGAACTGCTGCGCGCCAGTTGGATTTGCGGAGGCCGCATCACTGACTGTCTCTACTTCAAATTTCGCTGACAGCGCGCCAAGAAACTCTGAACTGAACTGACCATTCAGATCTTTGATGATGCGGTTGTAATCGAGGATTTGCATTTGGTCGTGGGGGAACAATACCACCAGAAAATAGTTATAGGATTCGTCGCCCTTATGATCCGGGTTTCTATCCTCATACAGGGCTCGCACACGGGAAGCGGCAGCTGAGCGGTGATGGCCATCGGCAACATAGATGCAGTCTAGTCCATTGATCGCCGCTTCCAGATCTTCGGTCAATGCCTCGTCGGCAATAGTCCAGAATGTATGATGGGTACCATCTTCGGCGGCGAAGTCATATTCAGGCGCAGCGCGGGTCACCTGCTCTATTAACGCGTTAACTTTGGCCTGCGCTGCGTAAGTGACAAATACGGGACCAACCTGTGCATCCAGCGCATCCATATGGTTTACCCGGTCATCCTCTTTGTCAGGACGGGTGAACTCATGCTTCTTGATTAGGTCAGCCTCGTAGGCATCTACTGAAGCGATCGCCACCAAGCCGGTCTGGGTATGCTCACCCATGACCTGTCGATATACATACAGCGTGTCCTTCTCATCCCTTCTAAGAGTACCCTCAGCAACGAATCTATCCAGATTTTCTCGACCCTTGGCGTAAACTCTGGGGTCATACACACTTACCGCAGGATCAATGTCGACCTCTGGCTTGTTGATATGCAGAAAACTGTGTGGATTGTCTTTCGCAAGGGCAAACGCTTCTTCACGATTTAATACATCGTAGGGGTGGGATGCTACCTTTTCAGCGAGCTCGCGAATCGGGCGCAGCCCGCGGAAGGATTTGATTAACTGCATAATTTTTCCGTGTAGTTTTTGACGATAATTTATTGGTTAAATTTTAAAGCGGGGCTCTGTCTGTTAATTACAGCTTTCTATTGAAGGACCGATGTTAGGGTATTGCTGTTGAAGGACCCGTTATTGAATGGACCCATTATTAAAGACCTCATATTGAAGACTTCCTATTGAAGATCCAATATTGAAGACCCTCAATCGAAGGCCAGCAATTTATTGTCGGCTAATGAGGTTCAGCTATTCAAGGCACTCTTTAACGAGGCGCTGCAAACGAACGCTATTTCTTGTCGAAGGTATACACACCCTGCCAATCTGGCCCAGGCGGATTGTCTTCATAGTGTTCAATGCGCTGAAGAAATACCCGATGCAATGCCGTATTGTCGCATGTCTCAAGAAGCTGGGTAAATTGTTCCCGTGCTCGTAGCCAATCCTGCTGACGATAGGCAGCCAGAGCCGAGGCAAATAAAGCCAATTCCTCTTGTTTTACAGGAGTAACCGTATCGGCGGCTCCCACCAACTCATAGATACTGACCGACCTGTTCTTACTCACTACCTGTACTTCATCCAACTCCCTGTACACAAAGCCTGGGGCCGCCGACATACTCGCTGCGCTTACAATATTTGCGACATTGTAAAGTCGGGTCAAACTCTCCAGGCGCGCCACGAGATTCACCGCGTCCCCAATCACAGAATAGTTGAGCCTGTTGGCCGAGCCGAGATTACCCGCAACCACGAGGCCGGTATTGATGCCGACGCAGGCGCTGAGGGGGTTCTCTGCGCTGCCAACTGCCGAGATGATTTCTAGACCAGAATAATCATTATAGCGGGCAGCGTTAAGCCCGGCTGACACTGAAATAATGTCGTTTAGCCCCGGCAGGTAGACCGCCCAAAAGAATAATCAAGGTTCAGAAAATTGGAGGAACGACGATGAAAGTCGTCAAGTCCTCTTGGCAAATTATCTTGGTAGCCAGCACTTACATTGATGAGGTGATCAAAGTCCGCATTTGCAAGTGCAGGAATCAAGCACAGCAGCAGTACTGATTTTTTCAAATCAGCTCCAATAGCCTAATGTTAGCGTGACTGGGTATGGGTATGGGTATAGACGTTCCGTGGGTGGCGTTACAAAAATTTTTCCACCGCCTTTCGGCTAACTTGGTGCGGAAAGCCACGAGATTCGAGAAGACGCAGTAATTTTTGGTGCTGTTTGGAGGCAAATTCAATATGTTGGTTTTCCCCTAGCTTTCTTTCCAGCAGATTGACAGCCATCACCTCCCAGCATTCATCGTCCTCAAATAGGTGTTGACCAATGAGGTTCGAGGAGACTCGTCGAGACTCCAAATCTCTCAAAATATGATGGAAGGCAAACCCACGGTTGCTGCGGTATCTCACAAAGGCTTCGGTGAAGCGCTCATCGGATTGCAGCCCCTCGGCGCGTAATGCATTGAGTACCTCGAACAGGTCAGAGGTATCAACTTCAGGGAATTTATCTGACAGCTTACGCTGCAACTCGAAAAAGGAGTGTTCCCGGCGGGCCAAGAAATCCATGGCGGCCCGCCGGAGAACGGGGACATCACTGGTAGCGTGATCTTCTTTATCTATCAATTTCTTCTATCAATTTTCTAAGAGGCCGAATACACGTTCTGACTACCAATCCAGGTCAACATCCTTGAGCCCCAGTTGTTATTATTCAGATATCAAGTCTTTCTTGTCCCTCCGACCCTGCAAAAACTGTCGTTAAAGACTCGTTACTTCAATGCTTCTTGCCCCCATACAGCGACAGATTTCTGCTAGCTTCAAGCATTAATCAGGATACTGATTTGCTCTTCGCGTCTGCCAGGACAACGACATCTTCGCTGGCTTCAATCGCTTCAGCTTCTGCTGCTGCGTCGCCTTCCAGCAACTCAGCGCGGATTGCTGTTTCAATCTCTTCAGCTATTTCTATATTTTCTAACAGGTAGGCACTTACATTTTTCTTACCCTGGCCTATCTTCTCGCCTTTATAAGCATACCAGGCACCAGATTTGTCGATTAGATTTAGCTTCACGCCAATATCAATAACCTCTCCCAGGTGATGGATACCCTTACCATACATAATCTGGAATTCGGTCTGCCGAAACGGGGGTGCCACCTTGTTCTTCACGACTTTGACCCGGGTCTCGTTACCCACGACCTCATCACCTTCCTTGATCGATCCAATGCGGCGGATATCAAGACGTACGGAGGAGTAAAATTTTAGTGCGTTGCCGCCAGTAGTGGTTTCCGGGGATCCGAACATCACACCAATCTTCATACGAATCTGGTTGATGAAAATCACCAGGGTATTGGAGTTCTTGATGTTCGCTGTCATCTTACGCAGAGCTTGTGACATCAATCGTGCCTGCAGTCCCATGTGGCTGTCACCCATGTCACCTTCGATCTCAGCCTTGGGTGTCAGGGCCGCAACGGAGTCAACCACCACCACATCAACAGCACCGGAACGCACTACCATGTCACAAATTTCCAAGGCCTGCTCACCGGTATCCGGTTGGCTGACCAGCAGGTCATCAACATCGACGCCCAGGTTACCGGCATAAATTGGATCCAAAGCGTGCTCAGCATCGATAAAGGCACAGGTGCCACCGGCCTTCTGTGCTTCCGCGATAACTTGCAGGGTCAGCGTGGTTTTACCGGATGACTCAGGACCATAAATCTCAACAATACGACCCCTTGGCAAGCCGCCTATGCCGAGGGCGATATCCAACCCGAGGGAACCGGTTGATATCGCCGGAATCGCTTCGCGCTCGGTATCGCCGAGTCGCATCATGGAACCCTTGCCGAATTGCCTTTCGATTTGCGCCAGCGCAGCGGTAAGTGCTTTTTCTTTATTGCCGTGATCTTCAATCATAGTTGTTTCCTTGTATTTAACTTACAACTGATGCCTGGTTCCGTGAGTAATCCAGTTGTCCCCAACTTCGAGGTTGCGTTGACTGAGTTCTGGGTCGATCTAGCCAAGTTCCAGCTTTGATCTGAGAGTGCCCTGAATTCAGTCAGCCAGCGAAGCTTTGTATCTGCCCAGTTGCCCGAGCTCCAAATGGTAGTCTGTCCCCAACTACCTCCTAAATTTTTGCCGGTTTTCGTCGTAGTCTTGCCAATTCTTAGCCAGCAATAGCTGGCGAACTCACTGGGTAATCCCAGCTGCCGAAGACCTTCAGTGCAAACCAACCTATTCTGTGAATTTGTGTAACACTGTATATACAACCAGTACAAATTAAATCAGTTTTTTACTGTATATACAACCAGTATATTGGCAAAAAGTGGAAATCCTTTAGCCGCTTTTTTCGAGCAACTTCAACAGTCCGGATAGGCCTGCCTCCACCGTGGCTGTTCGTACGGCTTCCCGATCTCCCGAAAACTGAAAGCGCTGGGCGCGGCCCTGCTCTCTAAGCTGCCAGGCAATCCAGACCGTTCCTACCGGCTTGTCTTCACTGCCACCATCAGGACCAGCCACGCCGCTCACAGCAACCGCCATCTCGGCCGCGCTATTGGCGATGGCACCGGCTGTCATGGCGCGAACTGTTTCTTCACTGACAGCTCCAGGCGCGCCGGGTTCGAACAAACTTGAAGGGACACAAAGCATCTTTTGCTTGGCGGCATTGGAATAAGTGACGAAGCCACTGTCGAACCAGCGCGAGCTTCCGGCAAGCGCTGTTAGCGCCTGGGCAATGCCGCCACCGGTGCAGGATTCGGCCGCGGCAAGCATTATGTGGTTGCTTAAGAGCTGATCAGCCAGACGCTGAACCAGTTCATCAATTCGCTCATTTCGCAGGTCACTCATGGCCTAATGGTATCCGGTTAGCTGAACGATGAAAATTAAAAACAGCCGCTCATCAATCGGGCTCTACCTGTGTAGAATGGCAGTCCTTAATTATCCCTCAACTCACATCAACAACCGTTTAAATCCTGAAGCAAGCTTTGGCAGAGTCATCCCAACATACCCCCATGATGCAGCAGTATCTAGGCATCAAGGCACAGCATCCTGATGAGCTGCTGTTTTACCGCATGGGCGATTTCTATGAGCTGTTTTATGACGACGCCAAATCCGCCGCCGACATTCTCGATATCACCCTGACTGCCCGCGGCAAGTCTGCTGGCTCTCCCATTCCCATGTGCGGCATCCCGTTTCATGCCGCAGACCGCTACCTGGTAAAGCTGGTAGATGCGGGCGTCTCGGTAGCAATCTGTGAGCAAGTGGGTGATCCAGCGACCAGTAAAGGCCCGGTGGCGCGCGAAGTCGTGCGTATCATTACGCCGGGCACCATCAGTGACGAAGCGCTGCTGGATGAGCATAAAGACACTTGCCTGATGGCCATCAGCGCAGCAAGTCTGAACGCATTGGAGGGGCAGTACGGCATCGCCTACACCAACTTGAGTAGCGGCCGCTTTGTGCTGACAGAAGTCAGCGGCAGCAATGCCCTGCTTACAGAGATCGAGCGTATTAAGCCTGCCGAGATACTCTTGCCCGATGGCGCTACAGTAGCGGCCCAGGTCATCAAACATCCTGCCCTGCGCAAGCGTCCGGTCTGGGAGTTTGAACAGGAGAACGCCGAGCGCTTGCTTGTCGCACACTTCAAAACCAAGGATCTGACCCCCTTCGACTGCACCGAACTTCACCTCGCCCTGCAGGCTGCCGGCTGCCTTATTCAATACGCCAAAGAGACGCAGCGCTCCGATCTCCCCCACATCCAGGGCATTCAGGTCGAGCAGCAGAGTGACTGCGTCATCCTCGATGCCGCCAGCCGCCGCAATCTGGAGATTGACAGCAACCTGACCGGCGGTCGCAGCAATACCCTGCTGGCAACCCTGGATACCTGCGCCACAGCGATGGGCAGTCGCCTCCTGAGCCGCTGGTTGAACCGCCCCCTGCGCAACCACGCGGAATTAAACAAACGCCAGAACATGGTTGCCGCCCTGCAGTCTGACTATCGTTTCGAGACCTGCGCGAAAACGCTGCAGGGTATAGGCGACATGGAACGTATTCTTGCGCGCCTGGGCCTGCGTACCGCACGCCCTCGCGATCTGGCCAGGTTGCGGGACAGTCTAGCCATGCTGCCTGCGCTGCAGTCCCAGATGGCAGCAGTGGCATGCCCCGAATTACATGCCTTGGCGGAGCAGATCGCAGAGTTTCCCAACCAACAGGGCTTGCTTCAGCGTGCGCTGGAGGAAAACCCGCCGGTCGTCATTCGGGAAGGTGGCGTGATCGCGCAAGGCTTCGATGCGGAACTGGATGAACTCAGGAATCTCAGCAGTAATGCGGGTCAGTTCCTGGTGGATCTTGAGCTGCGCGAGCGAGAGCGTACCGGCGTCAGCACCCTCAAGGTCGGATACAACAGGGTGCATGGCTACTATATTGAAGTGAGCAAGGGGCAGGCCAGCGCTGAATTCCCGGCCGAATATGTGCGGCGCCAAACCCTTAAAAACGCGGAGCGCTTCATCACACCGGAACTCAAGGAATTCGAGGACAAAGTGCTGAGCGCTAACAGCAAGGCGCTGGCCCGGGAGAAAGCACTTTATGATGAATTGCTGGAAACGCTCGCTCTAGCATTGAATGCCCTGTTAGCCAGCGCCGAAGCCATAGCCAGTCTGGATGTTTTGCAAAGCTTTGCCGATCGCGCCACCGCCTTGAATTACTGCCGCCCTACCCTTAGTGACAGCCGCGGCATAGCCATCATCGAAGGGCGCCATCCGGTGGTGGAGATTGTGTCTGAAGAAACCTTTATTGCCAATGACACCGAGCTGGACGCAAAGCAGAAGATCCTGATCATCACCGGCCCCAATATGGGGGGCAAGTCTACCTACATGCGGCAGACCGCATTGATTGTGCTACTGGCTCTGTGCGGCAGTTGCGTACCTGCCTCCGCCGCCACCATCGGCCCCATAGACAGAATTTTCACGCGCATCGGCTCTTCCGATGATCTCGCCGGTGGCCGCTCCACGTTCATGGTGGAAATGACGGAGACTGCCAATATCCTGCACAACGCCAGCGCCGACAGCCTGGTGCTGATGGACGAAATAGGCCGCGGCACCAGCACTTTTGATGGTCTCTCGCTGGCCTGGTCAGCGGCCGTTTATATTGCCGAGCAGCTGCAGGCTTTTACCTTGTTCGCGACCCATTATTTTGAGCTCACTGCGCTGCCAGAAACCTATGACAATATTACCAACGTCCATCTGGATGCAGCTGAACACGATAGCGGCATCGTGTTCCTGCACAGCGTAAAAACCGGACCGGCCAATCAAAGTTACGGCCTGCAGGTGGCCCAGCTAGCGGGTATTCCAGCGAGCGTCATCGATTCTGCCCGCGAAAAGTTGACTGAACTGGAGCGAGAGGCGGCAAACGTGACTCCAGCAGAATCCGCCAGCGCCAAACCAGCAAGCCCCGGCGCAGCAGCTCAGGCTGATGACCCATTTCAAGCTGAGCTATTCGGCCCCTCTTCCCATCCAGCGCTGGAATGTCTGGAAAAACTCAATCCGGATGAGGTCAGTGCCAGGGAGGCACTAGCTATCCTCTATGAGCTCAAGAAGAAAATTGAGCCTTGAGAAAACTGTATTAAAAGCTGGTAGAATTGCGCGCGGAATAATGAGATGCCCGTATTAAACACCGCCAAACCAGGGGTAGATTGAGACATGACTTTTGTAGTTGGAGATAACTGTATTCGTTGCAAGCACACCGATTGCGTTGAGGTATGCCCGGTAGATTGTTTTTATGAAGGCCCAAACTTTCTCGTCATACACCCTGATGAATGCATCGACTGTGCGCTGTGTGAGCCAGAGTGCCCGGTGGACGCTATTTACGCGGAAGACGAACTGCCTGAGGATCAGCAGGAATTTTTGCAGTTGAACGCGGACCTCGCCGAGAACTGGCCTAACCTCACAGAGAAAAAAGACCCACTCCCCGACGCGGAGGAATGGACGGACAAGCCCAACAAGCTGCAGTATCTGGAACGCTAGTCCCGGCTCGGCTGCCTGGCCTTGGCCAGCGTGCAATCGACACTCCCAGATTCGAGTTTGGCGCAAGAACGTTGCAGTTATCGAGACATAAAAGGGCCATAGTAGCTACCTACTATGGCCCTTTTTTGATCGGGATCCAGTTGTGACAAGCCCCCGCTGCTGCCACAGCGACGGCTGACAAGCTAAATGCAAGCTGCTCCGCGATACTTCTGACTTTTAGTCGTGGCCAATGATCCTGCCAACGCTATTTTTTAGGACGGGAGGCGGCTGTTTGTTATAAGCAATTTACCATTGCAAAGGCGTCGAAATAAGACAGCACCTTATAAGTGGCTAAGGAAAGCGTTTTAGGCCCTAGCGGACCGGTAGGAACAGCGTCGGATCGATGGGCTCACCTTCTTGCCGAATCTCAAAATGCAGCATTGCCGTGCCGGCAGGATTAACCCCTACCTCAGCAATTTTCTCACCGGCGAACACATGCATGCCTTCGGGTACCAGCATGGCGCTGTTATGGGCATAGGCACTCAAAAATTGATCGGTATGTCTGATGATGATCAGGTTGCCAGTACCCTGCACGCCGCGACCGGAATACACAACATCTCCTGCCGCTGCAGCAAGTACCGGGTCACCCACTTTACCCGCTATATCAATACCCTTGGTTATATCCGACTTGAACGAACTCAAAACGCGACCGCTATGGGGCCAGGTCCAGTCGGGTTCGGTGGGCACAGGTGCAGGTATGGGTTGCCTGTTGACTGAACCAGACTCGCTGCTTCCTGCCTGTGAGCGAATTCCTGATCGGATGCCGTTGCCCACAGCGTCGATTGCCGTTTCAGCGAGCGCAGCACCCAACTCCAACTCCTGGCCAACGAAAATCGTGTAGGGTGGTGTCAAGCCGTTGGCTGCGGCCAGCGCACGAAAATCCAGATCATGTTGAAACGCAATTGAAAACAAAGTATCACCTGCCGTCACCATATGGGCCAGGGGCGCGGTCACTGCGCTTGCCGCTGCGCTGCTCACCCGGCTTGCTGCCGAAGCGATCGAGGACCGTGCGACAGATGTCACCGGGCTGGAAGCAGAGCCCACTGGACGCCGTACCAGAGACTGGGTTTGTTGCGGGGCGGCTCTCGTCACCGTCGCTGCAGGGGAGGGAGCAGAAGTTACTGTCGACGCAGATGCACTGCGGCTTGAGACGATTTGTGGACGCGACTCAATGGAAAGCACCTGGTCAGGTTGCGAAGTCTGTATGCGGCTACTGTCTGATCGGCCAGTGCTGCTGAGGACGATGGGAGCCGATCGCTCCAATCGCCGCCCCTGCTCGCTCACTGGCGCCTGGTGGGAGCCACAGGCCACCGCGACAATGCCGACCAGTGCCAGCAGGCAGTGATTGCGTGTCCGCCCCTTTGGGGAAAATCGGGCACTGTGTTGCGGATTCGCGTACATGGTGTGTCCTGTCAATGGCGTCCAGAGAACAGCCAGCGCAGCAGCAATACCGCTGCCCCGCCCAACACAAAGCAAAGCGCGACCCAGAATAACTGGGGGCTCTGACCGGTTAGCTCTGTATAGTTTAGCGGCCAAACGTTCACAGATTGTAACGCCTGTTGATGGCCGTCGCTGTCTTCATAAAAGCTCACCGCCTGCTGCCAGGGCCAAAGCACCGGTAGCGAACCCAATAACATGCCACAGATATAGCCATAGCAGATGTTCCTGAAGCGCAGCAGCAAGCTCGCCAGCAGTCTCGAAAAGGCGATGATACCAATGCCGCAGCCAGCCATGAAAACGATGATCGTTAACCACTGGAACTGGGTGAGCGCAGTCAGCATGGCTTCGTAGGCGCCCAGTAAGATCAAAATGAAGGCGCCAGAAAGACCCGGTAAGATCATTGCACTGATCGCGATCAAGCCGCAAAGAAACAGGTAGCCGTAGCTTAGCTCCGCGCCCACTACGGGATCGAGTTGCGCCACCAGCAAGGTGGTTCCAACTCCCGCCAGCAGTGCGGCACCGTTGTGCAGATGCAGTATGTGAGTTTCGCGGGCCAATATAGCGACCGAAGCCAACACCAGACCAAGGAAAAAGGCCATCAGGGCTTCAAACTGGTTCTCCAGGAGATATAACACGGTATTGGCAGAAACCAGCAGGCCAGTGAGAATGCCCAGCGCAAGCACCAGCAAAAAATTGCCGTTTATGTGTTTCCAGCCAGCTGCCAGCTGACCCTGCGAGATCAATAGCAGCAGTCTGGCGTCGAAAGCGCGGATGCTGAACACCAGTTCATCATAGATATTGCTAATCACGGCGATGGTGCCGCCAGAGATACCGGGCACCGAGTCTCCAAGACCCATGGCAATACCTTTGCTGTATAGCGCTGCTTTGCCGCGCCAGGTCGATAGGTCTGTGGGCTTGGTTTGGGAAACCATGAGATTACTCAGCAGAAGAAGGCTAGAGAACTATTGCAACGACACTTACAGCTAGCTCTGTACCTGTCCAATCAGCAAGGGCACGAACCGTACCTGATCAAGAATATGCTCTTCATACTCTGACCCAACCCGTCGCACCAGCTTCAGTTCCTGGTGCTCATCGCCACCCACCGGGATGATGAGGCGCCCACCATCTGCCAATTGCTCCAGCAATTCACCGGGAATCTGACGCGGCGCGGCGGTAGTAATGATGGCATCGAAAGGCCCACGTTCGGCCCATCCCAGGCTGCCATCATCATGTTTGAATTCGATATTGCGCAAGCCCAGCAGCTTGAGGTTTCTCTTGGCGCGATCCAGCAGCGGCTTGATCCGCTCCACGGTAAAAACCTTCTTGGCGAGCTGCGCAATCACAGCCGTTTGGTAACCGCAGCCGGTTCCAATTTCCAGTACCCTGCCTATCGGACCAGATTTCACGATTGCCTCGGTCATTTTTGCCACTACATAGGGCTGTGAAATGGTTTGATTGTGCCCTATCGGCAGGGCCACATCCTCGTAAGCACGGTGCGACAGAGCCTCATCCAGAAAAATATGCCTGGGGGTTGAACGCATAACATCAAGCACTTCCATGCTTTGGATTCCCTGATCCATCAATCGGCCCAACAAGCGTTCCCGCGTCCGCTGAGAAGTCATGCCGATACCGCTGAGGTTCTGTTTTCCGTTCAATGCTCGCCTTCCAGGTTTATCCAGGTTAATGACTGTGCTCGTTTTCACGCAGCAGGCAGACTTCTCGCAGCAGACTGGTGGCATAGGCCCCCGAAGGCAGCGTAAACGCTAGGCTCACGGTTGTTGAGTCCAGCCACTGCCACTGCAATTGCTGAACCTGAAACCGCAATGGGCGCCGTGCCGCCGAGAGCCCCTGCTGCTCAAGCCCTGTTACCAGCTCTGCAAATTCTTTACACACTGCCTTCTCAGTATCGGCAGACTGGCCGCGAGTTACATACCTGTCTTTGCTATCGATGCGCCCGGGCAGCAGTCCAGTGATATGAATATCCAATTCATCCAGGCGCTGCTGCAGTTCTGGCCTCCAGGCACCGGGCTCCACCAGGAAACAGCGTTTCGTGTGGTTCAGGTTGAGCACATCTCCGTCTAGATAGCTGGCCCAGTTACCGCGGGTGATTCGGGCCGATAGCAACTGATTGAACAGGTAGGCGCGAGCCGCCGAGTAAAGCATGGAGCGTTTGCGCTTGTGAAGATATCTGTTGCGGGTCGCGACAGCCTGGCTCGCTTCAGCCCGCAACAACTCCCGAACCTGATGAAGGTTACTAAGGTCGCGACCGAAACGCTGGCTGCCAAAGTAGTTAGGCACACCCTGCTGCGCCAGATTCTGTAGTTTTCGATCAAGACTCGCCTCAGCGTTAGTTGCTGGGGATTCTGCCCCGCTCGCATTCACGCCCATCACTTCGCGCAGAATTAATTGAAAATGGTTGGCTTTGTGGGCACCAATCTGAAGTTTGCGCTGATTCCGCGATTGTTCGAGAATTTGCAGCTGATCGGATTGCAGCCGCCCCAGCTCAGCCTCAGCCGCCTGATCGAGGCGGATGCTAAACCACTGCCTAGTTCTCGCCTGGCGATCCTTCATGCCGGAATAGCCAATATCGGAATCGCTGATACCCAGGGTACTGGAAATCTGGCGCGCAACCTCGGTGGTGGACTGACCGGCTTTTTCAATCCTTAGCAGCAGGTGCTCCCCTGCCCCGGTGGGCGCAAAGCCGAGCTCTTCATCGACGCGAAAATCATCCCAATGCTGCTTAATGCGCGCCAATAGCTCTGGCTTGCCGGTGGCATAGGCCAGGGAATCGAGCTGCAGAAACGATTCTTCAAATTTTATTTGGTCCAACTCGCTCAACTCAGGACTCAGCACCGAGCAACATCACGCAATGACAGGCTATGCCCTCTTCTCTGCCAATGTAGCCTAGCCCTTCGGTAGTGGTGGCCTTGATGTTTACGCTACCGGGATCAAGCGCCAGCAGTTCAGCCAGCCTGGCAGTCATTGCCGTTCTGTGGGGTGCCAGTTTCGGCACCTGGGCAATCACCGTGACATCAACGTTTATTGGCTTCAGCCCTTTTTGCTCTGCCCGAACCAAAACCTGCCGCAGCAGCTTGCCACTGTCCTCACCGGCGAATGTCGCATCCGTATCCGGAAAATGCTCGCCAATATCGCCACCACCGATACCACCCAGCACGGCATCGCAAACCGCGTGTAACACCACATCGCCATCGGAATGAGCCAGAAGACTCCGCTGCTCTGGAAGTACCAGGCCGCACAGTTTCAGGGGTTTGTCTTCGAGGAACACATCGCTGAAGCGATGCACATCATAGCCGTGACCAATTCTTATCATGGCGAGGTTCATGGGCTGACTCCCGCAGTGGATGCCTGCTGCTCAATGATGCGCTCGGCAAGACCGAGATCCGATTCATGGGTAATTTTAATATTATCTGTGCTACCTGGCACGACGAGGGGTTTTAGTCCCAGCGCCTCCACCGCAGCTGCATCGTCTGTAATCTTATCGCCACTCGCAACTGCCGCTGACAGTGCGCGCAGCAGGATATCGAAGCGAAACATCTGGGGCGTCAGCGCCTGCCAATGCATACTTCTATCAACGGTCTTCAGCACTTCGTGGTTACTATTCACTTGCTTGAGCGTATCGGAGACCGGTCTCGCGAGCAGACCGCCAACAGGATGAGACCCCAGAGCCTGAACCAGGGCATCAATATTTGTCGCCCTGACACAGGGCCTGGCGGCATCATGCACCAGCACCCAATCGTCAGGCTGGGCACGAGTCTTGAGGGACAACACAGCATTCAGGACTGAATGGCAGCGTTCATCGCCGCCACGCACTATCTCAAGCGTCTCGACTGCGCCTGCCTCTGCATAAAAAAATTCTGCAAATTGCTGATCGTCCGGGTGCAGCACCAAAAGCAAGCCAGACAGATCTTCAATCTGCGCGATGCGCTCCAGCGTGTGTGCGATAACAGGTTTACCGCACAGGGGTAAATACTGTTTGGGGATAGCCGATCCCATGCGGTGACCGACGCCAGCGGCTGGCACAATAGCCCAAATCGACATAGAGTAAACTTTTATTTTGAATGATTGGCCCGCAAATGCTGCGGCTCTGGCAACGCCCGTTACTCGATAATGAGGTAGAAGACTTCATCGTCTCCTATCATCCCGAGTTCCGAGCGTGCGCGCTCTTCTACCGCTTCGAGGCCATTCTTCAAATCGACGACTTCTATCTCCAGAAGCCGATTTCGGGCCTGCAGGTCGGCATTGACTGCCTGCTGGTCAGCAAGTTCTGATTTCAACAGACTCAATGACCGCACGCTGCCCTCACCAAGCCACAGCTGGGACTGCAAGCTCAGAAGAATGATCGCGAGACTGGTCAGTAAAATCTTCATCGTGTTATCTGTTAAGCCTTAAAGCGGGCAAATTCTCCCATGCCATTATATACGGCTGCGGCCCCGAGCATTTCTTCAATGCGAAGCAAGCGATTGTACTTGGCGACCCGATCGGACCGACATAGCGATCCAGTCTTGATCTGCCCTGCGCCGGTGGCAACCGCCAGGTCGGCAATAGTGGTGTCCGCAGTTTCCCCCGAACGATGAGAGATAACCGCCGTGTAGCCCGCCGCAGTCGCCATATTGATGGCCTGCAGCGTTTCCGTCAGCGAACCGATCTGATTGAATTTGATCAGGATCGAATTCGCGATGTTTTCATCAATGCCGCGCTGCAATATCTTGGTATTGGTGACAAACAAATCATCTCCCACTAACTGAACTGTATCGCCTATCCGCTCAGATAATTTAGCCCAGCCTTCCCAATCCGACTCGTCCATGCCGTCCTCAATGGAAAGAATCGGGTAATTGGCAGCAAGTTGTTGTAAATAATCAACAAACTCCTCGGAACTATAACGCTTGCCCTCTCCCTTCAAGACGTACTGACCGTCTACATAGAATTCGGATGCGGCACAGTCCAGAGCCAGCTGAATGTCCTTCCCGACAGTAAACCCGGCTATTTCGACCGCCTGCATGATTGCGTCCAGGGCAGCTGCGTTGGAGGGCAGATCAGGCGCAAAGCCACCCTCATCTCCCACTGCAGTGCTCAAGCCCTGCTCGCCAAGTACAGACTTCAGGGCGTGGAATATTTCGGCACCAAAGCGCAGTGCTTCCTTGAATGTGGGTGCTCCGGTGGGCTGAATCATGAATTCCTGAATATCGACATTATTGTCAGCGTGTTCGCCGCCATTCACGATATTCATCATGGGTACTGGCAATGAGAACGAGGAGGAGCCGTTGAGCTGCCCCAGATGCGCATAGAGTGGCACTCCCGCCTCATTGGCCGCTGCCTTCGCCGCCGCCAGTGATACCGCCAAAATGGCATTGGCCCCCAGCTTCGACTTGTTCTCGGTGCCGTCCAATTCCAGCATATGGGTATCGAGACCGGTCTGATCGCTGGCTTCGCGCCCTTTCAGCGCCGCCTGGATAGTGGTATTGATATTGGCGACCGCCAGTTGCACCCCTTTACCACCGTAGCGCTGGGGTTCTTTATCCCTCAGCTCAAGGGCTTCCCGGGAACCGGTCGAAGCGCCGGAGGGGGCACAGGCACTGCCTTCAGCTCCACTGGCCAGTATCACATCAGCCTCCACGGTTGGGTTGCCGCGTGAGTCCAGTATCTCTCTGGCTTTTACGCCAATAATTTCAGACATTTCAATACCTTAATTTACTTAATTAAAAGAAAAAATTTACTACGAGATGTGCAGTGCCGGCTGGGATTTTACCAACTCATCCAGCGCTTTTAACTGGCTGAGAAAGGGTTCCAGCGTTTCAAGACGCAGCGCGCAAGGACCATCACACCTTGCCTTATCGGGGTCCGGATGTGCCTCCAGAAACAGGCCAGCAAGCCCCTGGGACATACCCGCTTTAGCCAGGCCAGTAACCTGCTCACGCCGCCCCCCTGCACCATGTCCCAAGGCCCCTGGCTGCTGCAAGGCATGGGTGACGTCAAACAGCACGGGATAGCCAAACCGCTTAAGGATTGGCAAACCCAGCATGTCTACCACAAGGTTGTTGTAGCCAAAGCTGCTGCCGCGTTCACACAGCATGAGGCGAGTATTACCGGCTTGTTCAAATTTATGCAGAATATGCTTCATTTCATCGGGCGCCAGAAACTGGGCCTTCTTGATATTTATCGCCGCATCTGTGGCCGCCATGGCGCTCACCAGGTCAGTCTGCCGCGACAGAAAGGCTGGCAGTTGGATAACGTCAGCTACAGCGGCGGCTGGCGCCGCCTGCTGCGGTTCGTGGACATCGGTAATGATAGGCAGTGCCAGACTCGATTTGACCTCTGCCAGCCACTCCAGCCCCTGCTCCAGGCCAGGCCCTCTGAATGAATCCAGAGACGAGCGATTTGCCTTATCAAATGAGGCTTTGAAAACCAGCGGGATATCGAGCGCCGCAGCCACCGATTTGAAGTGATCCGCCACTTCTAGGGTCAATTCACGGGACTCAAGCACGTTCAAACCGCCAAACAAAACGAAGGGTTGATCGTTAGCCAGGGTGATCCCAGCAATTGAGATGGACTTGTTGCTCATGCGGTGAAGTTAATCGTAGCCAACATCGCAATCAAGCGCGGGCTGCGTTAGCAGCAGCCGTTGCCAGGTTATCTGATGAATCCGCTGCGGTGGATGCATTGGTATGCTGCTCATGGCGGGCGATCGCAGCTTTGATGAAACCGGTAAACAGCGGATGTCCTTCCCGTGGCGTTGACGTGAACTCTGGGTGAAATTGACAGCCGATAAACCAGGGGTGATCAGGAATCTCGATAACTTCTACCAGCATCCCGTCAGCGGATTTGCCCACCAACTTCAAGCCGGCGGCGCTGAGGATATCAAGGTAATCGTTGTTAAATTCGTAGCGATGTCGATGTCGCTCGATGATTTCTTCCTGCTGATAGCACTGGAAGGTGGCGGAGTCTGGATCAAGCACACATTTCTGGCCTCCGAGACGCATAGTGCCGCCCAGATCAGAATTCTCATCACGAACCTCGGTCGTGCCTGCCGCCGTTGTCCATTCGCTGATAAGGGCAATCACCGGATTCTCACAGTCTTTTTCAAATTCGGTGCTGTTGGCATCCTTCAAATTAGCCACGTGTCTTGCGTAATCAACCACGGCCGCCTGCAATCCAAGGCAGATGCCGAGAAACGGAATATTATTCTCGCGCGCAAATTTAGTCGCATGGATTTTGCCCTCGAATCCGCGCTCGCCAAAACCACCCGGGATCAATATGGCGTCATGGCCATGCAGCAACTCGACGCCTTGCTCCATCAGGTCAGATGAGTCGATGTAGCTGAAATTCACTTTGGTCCGGGTTTGAATGCCGGCATGGATGATGGCTTCATTCAGGGATTTGTAGGCATCAAGCAACTCCATGTATTTTCCGACCATCGCAAGCTTCACTTCCCGCTCCGGGTTGAGCTGTGAGTCCACTACCCGATCCCATTCCGAGTAATCTGCTTTAGGGCAATCCAGATGCAGTTTATTGACGATGATTTCATCCAGCCCTGCTGCACCCAGAATCGATGGTATACGATAAATCGAATCGGTGTCTGGCAAGCTTATTACGGCGGGTATGTCGACATTGGTAAACAACGCAATCTTGTGGCGAGACGACTCATCAATTTCCTGCTCTGAGCGACAGACCAGGACGTCAGGCTGAATACCAATTGAGCGCAATTCTTTCACCGAGTGCTGAGTCGGTTTAGTCTTGGTCTCACCCGCGGTGCTAATGTAGGGCACCAGGGTCAGGTGGAGAAACAGCGCGCGGGCGGAACCAAGCTCCACCCGCAGCTGGCGCACGGCCTCAAGGAACGGCTGCGACTCAATGTCCCCGACCGTACCCCCGATTTCAACCAGCGCCACGTCG
>MDSV01089746.1_pt1 | contig 25607 bp, 23 predicted proteins | sample 810851 | NCBI WGS metagenome assembly MDSV01 (sample SAMN05326640, study PRJNA326480) | marine metagenome | isolation source: seawater | place: Atlantic Ocean: North East | collected 2012
TGATTGGTATTTGTCTGCAAATTTGAATAAATCGAGTTCTAAGGGTATTTTGAAAGATCATTTGTTACCTGGATTGTCCACAAAAGGGGTTCCAAAAAATTTGAAAAATACAGTCTATCCATTTAAATTTAATGATTTCAAAACTCTAGAAAAAATTTGCTCAAATGAAAATATTGGAGTAATTAAAATGGAAATTTTTAGAAATGTTCCACCAAAAAATAAATTTTTGCAGAAAGTAAGAAAACTTGCATCTAAAAAAAATATTGTTCTAATTTTTGATGAATGTACTAGTGGTTTCAGAGAGTCATTTGGTGCATTACATTTAAATTATAAAGTTAAACCTGACATGTGTATATTGGGAAAGGCTCTTGGAAATGGTTTCCCTATAACAGTTGTGCTAGGAAAAAGAGAAATAATGGAAAATGCACAATCAAGTTTTATAAGCAGTACTTTTTGGACTGAACGATCAGGTTATGTAGCAGCATTAAAAACATTAGAAATAATGGAAAAAATTAAGTCTTGGAATTTATTAAAGATACAAGGAAAAAAAATAAAAAAAATGATTTCAAAGATTGCTAATAAACACCACATTAAATTAAATATTTCTGGTCTAGATGCTTGTCCAAGTTTTACGTTTCATGATAAGGATAAATGGATTGAACATAAAACATATTTAACCCAAGAACTTTTAAAAGGGAACGTATTGGGTGCGAATACAACATATATGTCTATATCCCATACTGATAAAATAATTAAAACGTACGAGAATAAGTTAGAAAAAATTTTTTATAAAATAGACAGAATAAATAAATCAGGCAACGATATTAAACAATATTTAGATGGTCCTGTCAGTCATTCGACCTTTAAAAGGCTTAATTAATAAAATAAATTTAATTTATTCTTTTAAAATATTCTTTTTTAAAAAATTTTTTACTTAAATGTCTCAGCTTCACCATAAATTTTGAAATTTTTTTTTGATTTGATGAACTTAACTCTTTTAAGGGCAACCTTTCTTTCCTGGACATTATACCACAATCTTCCAGACAAGATTTTATAAATATATGCCAACCATATTTTTTTACTTCTCTATAAAAAGGATTTTCAATTTTTTTTTCAATAATGTTTAAAAATTTATTATCTTTTTTTTTTAAAGCTTGAACAAAATCAAAAGCTAACTTTGGATCAATAAGCTCAAGACCAACTAACCAAGACTGACAACCAAGTTTGTTATATTTTTTCCATGCCGTCATTCCTCCACCTGCTCTGATTATAGAAACATTTTGTTTTACTCTTTTTATTAATTTAATAGTAAATTCGTTATTCTTTGCATCATCTTTTATAGCTATAAAATTTTTTAATGAACATATCTTTTCTGCAAGATTTATAGAGTAGTTTTTTATTGGAGGTTTAATTCCATAACCATTCATCATCATTTGAAGATGTAATAGTAAAGGTAGAGAGGTGTTATCATTGATATATTTGAAATGTGAATAAACTTGGTTATCGTTATAATATTTATCTCCAAATATTATACTAAATACATCGACCCCAGATTTTGACAGTTTTTTTGTCCTTTTTATTATCTCGTCTGCCGAACCTTCTAGCTTTGAAGCGCCAATGAAAACTGTATTTTTAAATTTTTTCTTTAGAAATTTTGCAATTTTATAATTTAATTTAAAAACCTCTTCCTCGCTCAATAAACCTAGTCTACTATTATAAAACATTAAATAGAAAATTCTAACTCCATTTTTATAATAAAAAGTAAGGTTTTTAAATAATGTTGAATAATCTATATTTCCATCTTTTTTAAATGGCGTAACTATTGAAAATGTTGGTCCTTTGATTTTATTTTTAAGTGCTCCAATTTTCATTAATTTATTATGTATTGTATAATTCAGAAAAAATAAATAAAGAATATAATATATTGCTAAATATAATGCTTAATTCTAATGAACATTAAAAAAATTCTTTTCATCTCCTTGCATACAAAAAGAGGGTATGAACAAAATGATGTGGTATTAAGCAATTTTTTAAATAAAAGATTTAGCGTAGATTTTGCGGCTGCGAGTCATAAATTTCAAAAATCATCATCTAACTTTTTATATAATAAAGGCCATAAAACAGATGAATTATTTATAAAAGCAAATACTTTTTGGTTTGATAATTTCTACGAAATTAAACTTAAAATACTTGAGTATGATATTGTAATTCTTTCCTCCCTTAAACAAGTTACTGAATTAATTTATTTTAGTAGACAGCTTAAAAAAAAAGTAATTATAATTGATACACAGTGGAATTATGATTTTGATAAAAATATATTAGCTGATCTTTTTGTCTTTAAAAATATTTTTTCTGCTAGAAGATATATTTATCAAAATAAAAATTATGAAAGTTATAAACTTAATTATAAAATTGCAGGTTATCCAGAAATTCAAAGCCTAAGTCAAAAAAAAATTTCGGAATTAAGTTTTAGAAAAAAATACAAAATCAAAAAAAAATTGGCTTTAATTTTATCTAACGGGCCTCAATACTTCGTGCAAAAATATTATGTGGATATACTTGAAAAAATAAAAAAAACTTTATCTAATAATAATTTTGAAATAATAACAAAATATCACCCTACATTTTTTAATCAAATTAAAATAAAAAACTTAAATTTTCCAAAAAAATTTAATGTTAAAAATCCATTAAATGTAAAGAGTATAAAAGAAAATGATTTTATAAATTCAATAGATTATGCTGATATAATTGTAGCCATATCTTCAAATTCTTCCCAAATAGTGAATTTAAGAAATAAACCTATTATATTTATTGAACGTCAAAACTTCCTATCTGATAACAAATTCAAAAATAATCCTGTCATAAAAAGTAAAGATAGTACTTTGAAAGTGAGAAAATTTTCCGTTAATAATTTTATAAAAAAAAATTCAAATTCAGTCTCTGTAAAATCTGAAAAGGTTAAAGAAATGTCTAAATTTATGTTTTATGGGTGTGAAATAGACATTGAAAATTTCGATAATTTTTTAAAAAAAAAACATTATAAATTTAAAATACATAACAAAATAAAAAATGATATAAATAAACTTAAAAGTGACTTATTGCCATTTGATGGGCTTGAAGCATTAAAACAAACTAGATCTATTATTCTAAATTTTATAAATAATTCAAATCTTAAAAAAAATAATTTAAATATTTATTTTTATAAAGTTAATTTGTTTTTTTTATCTAAACTTAAAAAAATATCTGATCTATTAATATGAAAATACTTTTTATATCATTACATGCTAAACCTGGTTTTGAGTTGACTGATATTTTATTTGCAAATCATTTGAAAAAGTCAATGAATTTCAATTTTGCTGCTATTGAACAATCTTATTATGATATCGGTGGTTTTTTTTCTTATGATAAAAATTATAAAAAAAGAAAAGACTTTACTAAATTAAATACTATTTGGGTTAGATACCCAGAGCAACTTAAAGAACTAATTTTAGAACATGATTTAATTATAATGTCACCGATTCATGGTTCAAAAGATATTTGTGATTTTGCTAAAGAGTATAATAAAAAAGTCATACTCATAGACTCAGCTTTTAATTATGATTATTATCCAAATAATAAGGCTGATTTAATTTTTTTTAAAGGTGAAAACTCAAAAAAAGTACATTTAAGACACCAACAAAAATATCTAAAAAAAAGTTCCATAATAAATAACGGGGGTCTTCAGGGAAAATTTATACAAGATAAACATTTATTAAGTAAAAAAGATTTTTTTAAAAAATACAAAATTAAAAAAAAAAATATTGTGATGTTTTTACCTACTGGACCACAACACCATACACCAGAGTATCTTGATAACTATTATAAAATTTGCAGTTTTATTTTAAAAAAAAATTTCCATTTAATTTTAAAACTCCATCCATCAGAGTATAATAAAAATAAAATCACAATGCGTTTAAAAGATGAGAAGTCCGCTAGTATATTTAAACAAAAAAAAAATATTTCTATATGCACACAAGATGATTTCTACAGCGCTATAAAATACTCAAAACATATTTTTGCAATCAATACAACATCTTATGTAGAGGTAAATTTAATGAACAAGCCCATAATTTTTATCGATCGTTTAAATTTTTTTGGAGTTAAAAATGAAAAATTTTATATAGATAGAGGTAAAATTGGAATTCATAAATTAATTGATAAAAATATAACTAAAAATAAATTAATATCAAATATGGATAAAGAGGTTGGTTTTAAATATTATGGTAAAGATATTCAATATAAAGATTTACAAAAATCTTTTAAAAATAAAAATAATAAGATTGATAATTATACTTATAAAAAATTGTTAAAAAATAATGATCTTTATTTTAAAAATTTTTATGAAAAATTTTATACAAACAATAATTCTACTATTTATGAAAATATTGTTAATGAAATTGAAAGTTTTATAGATGAAATAAAATTATTAGACTCTAATCAACATATATTAACAAAAATTTTTTTTAAGTTTAAAATTTTAATTAGAAGAATTATTTTTTAATCTTTTTTATTTTTTTTGCAGGTATGCCAACATATATACCTGGTTTAGATATACTTTTTATAACTACAGACCCTGCTCCGATCGTGCAATTGCTACATATCTTAACTTTGTTTATAACTTTCGAACCTAATCCTAGAAAAACATTATTACCAATTTTGACATGTCCTCCAACAACCGCCTTAGGGCCTATATGGGAATTAGACCCAATTTTTGTTTGATGTTCTAAAACTGCACCTGTGTTTATTATATTATTATTTCCAATTACAGATTCTGCTCCTATATATACTAATTTATTAATAAAATTACCTTTACCTATTTTTATATGTTTAGATATATTTGAGTTTTTTGAAATTAAGTTCGGTATTATAATTTTTTTTTTTAATAATTTTTTGTAAATATCCCTTCTTTTTTTATTGTCTCCTATAGCAATAAAAGCTTCTTTAATTTCTTTTTTTTTAAAGAAACTATTTAATGATCCTGCTACCTTGTATCCTAAAATTTTTTCATTTTTGCGTGAAATGTCATAATTAATATCAAAAATTTCTTTATCATCACTAGGAAATAATTCATCAGCAATTTCTATTACTGGTCTCGAGTGTCCTCCAGATCCAATAATATTAATTTTATTTTTTAAAGTCATTTAAATTCACTAAATTATTTTTATATACCTTTTTTTTTAATTTTTTATTTAAAATAAATTTTAATTTGTTTCCGATTAAACCATTCCCCGGTCTTATAGCTGTCAAATCAGACTCTTTCAAAAAATGATTTGTGTCTAAATCTTTTTTATAAATTAGGCTTTTCCTTGAAATCTGTCGGATGCTTTTTTCCTCATTTTGAATCTTTTTAAAGTATGATCCTTTCATAATTTCAGATCTTCTTATGCATTTAACTAAATCTGCAAATTCATCTGGTGTGCTTGAGGCTAAATGATCTGGACCTTTCATTTTATGATCAAGCGTAAAGTGTTTTTCAACTATCTGGGCTCCATAACTCAGCGCTATAATTGATGCAATATTACCACTACTGTGATCTGAAAATCCTATTGGATAGCGAAATTTATTTCTTAAAGTAATTATATTTTTTAAATTTAAAGATTTATCAGAGCTTGGATAATTGGAAACACAATGAAGTATCGAAACTTTTTTATTTTTATATTTTTTATAAAGTTTGACAGTCTCTTCAATTTCATCAAGTGTAGACATTCCTGTTGATATTATTGTTCTTATTTTTTTTTTGGCTAAATAATTATGCATTAAATGATCCGTTAAATCTGCAGAAGAAATTTTTATTGTTTTTACACCAATGCTTAATAAAAATTTCAAGCTTTCAAGATCATAAGGAGTTGATATAAATTCTATTTTTTTAATTTTGCAAAATCTTTTTAATACAATATGATTTTTTTCACTAAGTTCTAATTTTTTTAACATTTGGTAATGTGTTTCATTTTTTGATCCAGATCTTTTTTGATATTTAACTTTTGGTGTTGTAAGTCTTGCAAGTCGACATGCTTTAAAAGTTTGAAATTTTACCGCATCTGCACCTGCTTTCTTTGCAAGGGAAATCATTTTCTTAGCAGTGCTGATATTATTATTATGATTTACTCCTATTTCAGCAATTATAAAACATCTATTATTTTTTTTCATTTTTAATATTTAATTTATTTTTTTTAATTGAAATTTTTCTACACTATATAAGTCAAGTGAGTCTTTAATTGATGAAAAGTTATGTGATACAATTACCAATGTAAGATTTTTAAAGTTAGATATAATATCACCTAAAAGTTTTTCCTCAGCCGCTTTGTCTAATTGATTTGTCGCTTCATCTAAAATTAAAATTTTAGGTTTAAAATAAAGAGATCTTGCTAGAGAAATTCTTTGTAGTTGGCCACCAGAAAAATTTGAGCCATTTTCTCCTAAATTTTTTATTTCGAAATCTTTCCCAAAATTATTTTCATTTAATCCAACTATTTGAGTGATTTTTTTTAGATGTTCCTCATCTACTGCGGTTTCTTTTACTCCAAAAGCTATATTTTCTTTAATACTGGAATTGAAATAGAAGTTTTTTTGTGGAACATATCCAAAAAAATTTCTGGATAATTGTGAAGTAAATTCATACTTTAAATCATCAATTTCTATTGCTCCAGCCGTTGGTTTAATAATGCCTAGTAATATTGATAAAAATGTAGATTTTCCTGAACCACTTGGGCTTATCAAACCTATTTTTTGACCTTTCTTAATTTCAAAATTCAAATTTGAAAAAATCTTTATACCTTTATAACCAAAATCGATATTTGTTAATTTTATCGAATCAAAATCTTTTAATTTGGTTTTAGATTTTTCTAAATAAGATTTAGTATTTTCGATATTTCCAGTTATAAGGTTATACACTAAGGCGGCAGACACCTTTATATATCTCAATTCTTGTAAAGAGTTTGTTATCTTATTTACTGAAGGTGAAATTCTTAAAATACAAATTAAAAAAAAACCTAAAGTTGGAATAAATTCAGATCTTTTTTCTATGTTTATAAAATTAATAAAGTAGTAAACTAAAGATAGTAAACACATTACTATAAAAAATTCGATGATAAATTTTGGTGATTTTACCAAAAGTTTCTTTCTATTTTCAAATTTCATTTTATTTTTGTTGAGATCTACAAATTTATTAAGGAAAAATTTTTGTTTATTTAAAAGTCTGATAAATAATGAGATACTAAATATTTGTTGCATATTTTCTATTGTTTTTGCTGAATAATATTGTCTTTTTGTAGCTAAATTTTTTATTTTATTCCTGCTAAATAAAAATACTAAAATTATTGAAAGTAATAACAAAAAAGAAGATATTAATGTAATATCAAAACTAACCTTTGACAAAACAAATAATACTGAAAATATAAAAAGTATATCTACAAATATTTCTAAGTAGGTTTGAACAAAACCAACAACTCTTCCTGAGTCATCTTCAAGAACTCTTATAAATGATGATAGCGAATCTGTTTCAGGATTTGCTAAATCTGTATTATTAAAATAGTTTAAAAATTTTGATTGGATGTATATTGTTAATTTTGCGATAATATGGTTTTGATATAAAATAAATAAAATTGACAAAATTGTTCTCGCAATAAACAATGAAAAAAAAGCAACTAGTAATATATTTACTAAATTTTTTCCTAAAGTACTTATTCCTATTAATTGAAATATGTCTTGTAAAATCACTCCATACTTTGAATTTTCAAAATTATCACCTTCAATAAATATTGAAATTATCGGCAATAAAGAACTTAATGTTAATAATTCTAAAAAGTATGTGGCTACTCCAAAAAAGATAAAAGTTAAGAATAACAACTTGTGTTTTGTATCAAATAAACCGAAGATTTTATAAAAGAATTTCAATTTAGTTTATTTATATATTTTTTTGAATTTAAATAATCGCTTTTAGTTCCTATATCCATCCAAAATTCATGCGCTGGATATAAAATTACTTTTTTTTTTTATTTTTTATTTTTTTTATAAAGTCTGTCATATTTATATTTTTTGCTTTATTAAAATATTTAAACAAAATCGGAGATAGAATATATACACCACAGTTAATTAAATTATAATTTGAAGGCTTTTCTTCTAAATTTTTCATGTAAATTCCATCGTATGTTATGACTCCATATTTATTAGTTTCCTCGTAAAATTTAGACAAAATAGTAATATCGGCTTTATTATCATTATGGAAATTTAACATCTCTAAAAAGTTTACATTAGTTAATATGTCTCCGTTACAAACAAAAAATGGCAATGATTTGTTAATTTTGTTTTTTGCGTTTAATACTGGTCCAGCAGTACCCAAAAATCTACTTTCTTTGCTGTATTTAATATCTACACCAAAATTTGATCCATCATTGAAAAATTTTTTAATTAGAGATGACTTATACTTAATACAAAAAATAAAATTTTTAAATCCATGAATTTTAAACTTTTCTATTAAATGTAACATGATTGGTTTTTTATTAAGTTTGATCATTGGTTTGGGTATCTTTAAAGTTAAAGGTCTTAATCTTTTACCTTGTCCACCTGCTAAAAGAAGAACAGAATTTTCTAAGGGCTGATTAAATTGATAGTTAGTAGATATTAAAATTTCTTTAATTGTATTTTTTTTGTCTAACAATGGTATGCATTGAATAAAATTATTTGCAAATACTTTTTCTATAATTGTATTTTTTGGTTTTTTTTTAAAAAAAATACTTTTCTTGTTTACAATACTCATAATACTGTCTTTCTTTGAAAAATTATTTATTATTCCTCTTCTTAAATCTCCATCTGAAACTGAGCCAATGTATTTTTTACCTTTATCGCTTATAACAAAAACTGTTTTCATCTTATTCAGATTTATTTTATTGATAGCGTCTCCAATAGTTTTTGATTTTTCGATTGTTAATAGTTTTACTTGTTTTTTAAATTTAATCATTTTTCACTACAAAAAATTATTTAATTTTAAGTTTTTGGTATAGTATTAATAATGACATTATTTGATTAAGTATATTTATTTTTAATTGATAGATAATTAATATATAACAAAAAACGCAAAATGAAAATTTTAGTTACAGGATCGGAAGGATTTATAGGCTCACATTTAGTGGAAAGATTGATTTCAACTGGCCACAATGTTACGGGACTAATACAATACAACTCTCTAGCAGATGTTGGAAATTTGAAATTCATAGATAAAAATATCCAAAAAAATTTAAATGTTGAGTTTGGAGATATTAGAGATCCAGATAAAATGATCCAGCTTTCAAAAAATAAAGATATAATAATTCATTTAGCTGCTCTTATAAGTATACCGCACTCATATTCATCATACAAATCATTTATAGACACCAATGTAAATGGCACTACAAATATTTTAAGATGCCTAAAGAAATATAATAATTTAAAATTAATTCATACATCTACAAGTGAAGTTTATGGAACTGGAATTAAAATACCAATGGATGAAAATCATAGACTTTACCCACAATCACCGTATGCTGCATCAAAAGCGTCTGCGGATTTAATGGTAAATTCATTTTGCAATTCTTTTAATTTACCAATTATAACTATTAGACCTTTTAATACATTTGGTCCAAGACAATCTCCAAGAGCAGTAATACCAACTATAATCAAACAGTTTATTTCAAATCAAAACTATCTAACACTTGGTAATGTTAATACAAAAAGAGATTTTACATACATTCTTGATACTGTTAGAGCTTACGAAAAAACTTTAAAATCCAATAAGTATGGGGAAGTATTTAATATAGGTTCAAACTTTTCTATAAAAATTTCTGAAATAGTTAATATTTGTAGTAAAGAACTTAAAATCAAAAAAAAAATAAGACAAGATTTAAAAAAATTAAGACCAAAAAATAGTGAAGTAATGCAACTCTTTTGTTCCAATTTAAAAGCAAAAAAATACCTTAAATGGAAACCTCAATATATGGGATTAAGTGGATTCAAAAAAGCTCTCAAAATATCAATCGAATGGTATAAGAAAAACAAAAATATCTATCAAAACTACTCAAAAAAAATAATTTAATGAATAATGATGAAAAAGTTGCATTAGAATTTCTGAAAACTTTAAAACAACTTTATAAGAATAAAAAAATATTTCTTCATGAGCCAAGTTTTAATAAAAATGATATTGATGCAGTAGCCAATTGTATTAAAATTAAAGAAGTCTCAACCTCAACCAACTCATATTATAAAAAATTTAAATCTCAGTTAGAAAAATTTATAAAAACAAGAAATATTTTTTTGACCTCGACAGGTACAAACGCATTACATCTAGCCCTGAAGTGTTTAAATTTAAGCAAGAATGATGAGATAATGCTTTCTTCCATTGGTTTTGTTGCTTCATTAAATTCCATAATGTATGAAAATTGCATTCCACACTTTTTAGATTGCTCATTAACTAATTTCGGAGTTGATTATAATAAACTTAAATATTTTTTAGAGAGTAAATGTAAAATCAATAAAAAAAAAGAATGTATTAATTTGATAACAAGGAGGAAGATTAAAGCAATAATAGTAACTCACGTTTTTGGGTTTCCTGCTGAAATTGATAAAATTTGTAAAATTTGTAAAAAGTTTAATATAAAAATAATTGAAGATGCAGCCGAAGGTCTTGGAAGTTTTTATAAAAATAAACATTTAGGAACATACGGAGACTTTGGAATCTTAAGCTTTAATGGGAATAAAATAATAACAACTGGAGGAGGTGGTGCGGTAATAGCAAAAAATAAAAGCGATATTGACTTTATTTCAAATATTGGAAATGTTGCCAAAAGTAATCATCCATTTGAATTGTATAACGTTAGCTTAGGATACAATTACAAAATGCCAAACCTAAATGCTTCCTTGGGATTTTCTCAATTTAAAAAAATAAAAAATTTTTTGATTTATAAAAAAGATTTAAACAAAATTTATCACAAAAAATTGAATAAATTTTATAATAATTTAAGGTTAGTAAAAAATCATGAGCACACTAAAAGTAATTTTTGGCTTCAAGGAATTGTAGTAAATAGTGTTAAATTAAGAAACCTAATTATAAAAACTTGTAATAAAAATAATATATTTCTAAAGCCTATTTGGAGACCTCTTCACAAAAGTAAATATTTAAAAGTTAAATTTTGTCAAAAAAACTTATCAAATACAATATACCTAGAAAAAAGGCTTATTAGTTTACCAAGCGGATTAGGAATTTTAAAAAATGAAAAGAAATAAATTTTTAATTTTTTCAAGTAGTAGAGCTGAATATGGTTTAATGGAAAATTTAATATTAAAAATGGAAAAAGTTTTTAATATTAGTCTTGCAATTTCTGGAGCACATTTAAAAAATGAGTATGGAAAAACAGTAAAAGAGATTAAAAAATCTAAAAAAAAAATTTTTAAAGTCAATATTATCAAAAATACTACCAAAGAAGGAATTACAGAAGCTATTGCAACAGGGATAAAAAAATTCTCTAAAATATTTAAAAAAAATAAATTTGATGCTTTAATAGTTTGTGGTGATAGATATGAGATTTTATCACCATGTATTGCCGCAACATTTTATAAAGTTCCTATTATACACTTCCATGGTGGTGAGCTAACTTTAGGATCTTATGACGATACCGTTAGGCACGTAGTTTCTAAAATGTCGAGTTTACATTTTGTCAGTCATAAAAGTTACAAAAAAAGAGTGGAACAATTAGGTGAAAAATCAGGTTACGTTCATTACATTGGAGCGATAGGAAGCAACAAGGATTTTTATAAAAATATATTTTCAAAAAGAGAAATAGAAAATAAACTAAAAATAAATTTTAAAAAGAGAAATTTTTTAATTGTAGTACACCCAGAAACCCAAACAAATCAATCTGAAAAAATACTAAGTAATACACTTAATGCAATTAAAAATTTTACTAACACTAATTTCTTCTTTACTGGTATTGGTGCTGATCTTTATTCAGAAAATCTAAAAAAGAAAATAAAAAAATTTGTTAAAAAAAATAAAAATTCTTTTTATTTTGAGTCTCTTGGTAGAAAAATGTATATCTCACTTCTCAATAATGTATCTTGTTTAATTGGAAACTCATCGAGTGCAATTTATGAGGCACCTTCTTTTAAATTACCGTCAGTTAATATTGGCTCAAGACAAGATGGAAGGGTTCACGGAAACAATATAGTAAATGTAAAAAAAGTTTTAACTAAAGAAATAATAAAAAAAATCAAATTTGCTTTGAAAATGAATAAAAAACAAATTATTAATCCATTTATAAAAAAAAACCCTGAAGAAATAGTAATAAAAATATTAAAAAAAGAAAAGTTTTCAAAAATCTTGCCAAAAAAATTTTTTGATCTAAAATAGTATTATGTCTCTATTAAAAGGAAATTACAAACTTAAAAGTATAAAGAAAAAAAAACTGACTAAAGAAGAAGAATTAGAACTAAAATTTGAAAAAGAAGCCCACAAAAGATTAGGTGGCAGTATGGTTTATGTTTCTAAAAAAAAAGTTAATTGGAATTTAAAACCAAAAAAGTAATCCTCCTTGAGTACATTTTTTGAAAAAATACAAAATAATCTACCAAAATTAACATTCCAAAGTGTTCATAAAATTACCTTAAAAAACGCAAAAAAAAATCTTAAATTTTTAAATAAAGGAAACTCAATAATAAAGATAAAAAATTTTAGATTTAAAAAAAAAACAAAAAATGCATTAATTGTTTCTGGTGGTCCTAGCTTAAGAATAATTAATCATATTAGTCTAATAAAAAAAAATAAAAAAAGATTAATTATTATATCTACTGATGGATCACTGTTTTATCTTTTAGAAAACAATATAATACCTGATTTAGTAGTGTGTTTAGATCCTCATCCAACAAGAATAATAAGATGGTTTGGTGATATAAATCTAAATAAAAATAAACTTCGTAATGATAATTATTTTAGATCACAAGATTTAGACGTAAAATTTAAAAATGAGATTATTACTAATAATAAAGTTTTATCTCTCACTAATAAATTTGGAAGGTATATTAATGTAGCACTATGTACATCTGCGCCTGAAAACGTTGTTAAAAGATTGGTTAAAATCAAATCAAAAATATTTTGGTGGAACCCTTTTTTAGACGACGTTGATAAAAAAGGAAGCTTGTCTGAAAAATTGTATAATTTAAATAAATTACCTCTAATCAACTCTGGTGGAAATGTAGGATCTGCTTGTTGGATGATTGCAGCCAATGTATTAAATTGTAAAAATATTGCAATGATAGGCATGGATTTTTCTTATTATAAAAGTACTAATTTAAAACAAACACAATATTATGGAATATTAAAAAAAAATTTTGGAACAAAATATATTAATAAGTTTTACAAAGTTATATTCAATCCTATTTATAAAAAATATTTTTACACTGATTACGTTTATAATTGGTATAAGGATATATTTTTAGACATGATATCTGATACCAAAAAAAATACCATAAACTGTACAGAGGGTGGTATATTATTTGGTAAAAAGATAAAAAATTTGAAATTAAAAGACTTTTTAAAAAAATATATATAGTTTATAAATAAGTATAATTTATGGCTAAAGTCTTATTTATTAATCCGATGGTGAGAGAAGAAGATGATCCCCATCATGTTCCAATGGGAATGGCTCAGCTTTGTTCTATAGCAATTAATAAAGGTCATCAAGTGCAAGTTTATGATCATAATGCTTGGAGATCAGATGATGATACGACAAAAAAAGTAATCGAAAGTGATAAATGGGATTTGATAGCTGTTGGTGGAATTACAACTGCATATGCTTCTATAAAAAAAATTGTAAAATTATCAAAAAAAATATTTCCTAATACACCAATAAGTTTAGGGGGTGGAGTGTTAACATCTATACCGAAAGAAGTTTTAACATGGTTGCCTGAAGTGGATTTTGGATTTGTTGGAGAGTCCTATAAAACAATTATAGATGTTTTATCTATGATAGATGAAAGAAAATCAGAATGGCATAAAATTAAGGGACTTGTTGTAAGAGTAAATAAAAATGACTATTACTTTACCCCACCCCAAGATTTAATAAAAAATTTAGATGATCTTCCTTACCCTGCTTTTGATTTATTTCCATTAGAAGAGGTGTATTTTAAAAATAGTAAGTTGCTTTATTCAGAGCAGGGCATGAAAACTACAAGAAGAATGGATATAAATGCAAGTATTGGATGTTCGTTAATTTGTAAATTTTGTTATCACCTAGGTATTGCAGGTGATATGAGATATGAAAAAGATAAAAATGGCAAAGTTATAAATGTATCTTTTGATGAACCAGGAAAAATTGGTAGACATATTAGGTATAATTCTCCAGAATATATTGTTAAGTACGCAAAATATCACTACGACAAATATAAAATAAACTTTTTATATTTTTTAGACGAAAATTTAATGACAATGGATGTTTTTTCAAAGAGAACATGGTTAAAGGAGATTTGTCGCTTGTGGAAAGAGGCAGGTTTAGTACCGAAGAAAAAAAAAGACGGAACTTGGGATGGTGTTTATTGGTCAGGTACAAGTCATGCTACGCTCTGCAATCCAGATGTTTTAAAGATGATGGGTGAGCACGGATGTACACACTTAGTTTATGGATACGAGCACTTTGATGATAGAATTTTAAAAACAATGGGCAAAGGTTCAACTAGAAAAACAAATTTAAGAAGTTTTTTTTGGACTTTTGATGCTGGAATAAGACCAATACCTAATCAAATTATTGGTTTTCCAGACGAAGACTTTGATTCTTTAAGAGCTCAAATGAAAGCATGGGATGACTTGGGAATACAAGTTAAACCACACTTTGCAACTGCTTATCCAGGATCTATGTGGTTTACCGAATATAGAAAAAAAATTCTTGAACAATATAAAGGTGTCGGAAAAAAAATGGGTTTAACAGACGATCTTGAAGCTTATGTGGTAGATTTAGGAGATGCGAGCAGAGTATCAGGCGTTATTTCAAAAAATTTCAATGCTGTTGAATTAATTGGATTAAGAGAAATGATGTTACACAGACAATATGACAAAATAGATCAATACGAAAAAGAATGGAGAGAAAAACACGGTATTAAAGATGGAGAACCATCAACTTTAGTTGAAAAGAAAACTTCAAAAAAAATAATGAAAAGTTCTTTAAAACCTAACATTCAAACTTTAGTCAATTAAATTAAATAAAAGAAATTTGATGAAAATTCATGATACTGCAAAGCTATACAATCTACCTAAAATAGTTAAGTTTTGTAAAAAATGTACCATTTCTAATCAAAGACCTAGAATAACTTTAGATAAAAAAGGAATATGTTCAGCTTGCAATTATGCCAAATATAAAAGAGAGAAAATAAATTGGAAACAAAGAGAAAGGGAATTTATTAAATTACTTGATAAATTTAGAAGCACTGATGGTTCTTATGATGTGTTAGTACCTTGTAGTGGTGGAAAGGATGGCGGTTATGTAGCTCATGCATTAAAATATAAATATAACATGCATCCACTAACCGTTACTTGGTCAGCCCTTATTTATACTCAAATAGGGAAAAATAATTTAAATTCTTTTATTAATTCGGGTTTTGACCACATTATGGGAACTCCTAATCCAAAAGTTGTTAAAAAATTAACCAAATTAAGCTTTGAGAAACTAGGTGACCCTTTCCAGCCTTTTATTTATGGTCAGGTCAATTTTCCACTTAAAACAGCAATTAATAATAAAATAAAATTGATCATGTATGGAGAAAATCAAGAAGCAGAATATGGTGGAGATATTTCGAAAGCAAATATACCAACACGTGATGTTGAAGATTTTAATAAATATTATTTTTCTGGAAAAGATATAGAATTTTGGAAATCAGCAGGTTTGAATGATAATGATATAAATTGTTTTAGGGGACCTCAAAATGGAGAGATTACCAAAAATAACTTGGAAATTCACTTTTTTGGATATTATCATTTCTGGGATCCGCAAGAAAATTATTATTACTGCCAAGAAAACACCGGTTATCAGGCAAACCACGAAAGGACTGAGGGAACGTATTCAAAATATGCAAGTATAGATGATAAAGTTGATGGCTTTCATTATTATCTTGCCTATATTAAATTTGGCTTAGGAAGATCCACTTCAGATAGCGCTCACGAAATTCGTGACGAAAAGATTAATAGAAATGAGGGTATTAAATTAGTTAAAAAATTTGATGGAGAGTTTCCAAACAAATATTTTCATGAATTTTTAGATTTTTGTGAAATAAAAGAACAATTTTTTTTTGAAGTTATCGATAGTTGGCGATCAAAACATCTATGGAAAAAAGAAAAAGGCAATTGGAAATTGAAATTTCCAGTTTGGAAGTCTTAGTTTTTTTATGAGGCTTATTTCTAAAATAGACCTTAAATCAGATAAATTTGTCAAAAGTGTACAAATGGAAGGTTTAAGAAATCTAGGAAGTCCAAAATTAGCAGCGGAGAATTACTACAAAAAAGGAATAGATGAATTGATTATATCAGACTGCAGTGCAAGCTGGTTTGGTCAAGAAATTTTACCAGAAATTATTAAACATATAACTCAGAATATTTATATTCCAACAATAATAGGCGGGGGAATACAAAAATTAGAAGATTGTGAAAAATTTTTTAAATCTGGTGCTGACAAAATAAACATAAATACTGGTGCCATAACTAATCCTCAAATAATTGATAAAATAGCAAAAAAATATGGATCACAATCAATATCAATTTCTATTGAATATAAGTTTAGTAATAATAAATTTGATTTATACAAATGTTATGGGAGAGAAAAAACAAATGTAAATATAAAAAGTTGGATAAAAGAGCTTATTTCAAGAGGTGCTGGGGAGATAATTTTTAACAGTATAGATAAAGATGGAACAGGGAAAGGTTTCGACGAAAATATTTTAAATTTATTAAAAAATACTCAAATTGATATTCCAGTAATTGTTACAGGTGGATTTGGAAATCTTAAGCATTTAAAAATTTTAAAAAAATATGAAAAACTTGTACAAGGCATTTGTATTTCAAAATCTTTTCATTACAATGAAGTAGAAATTGCAGAAGTAAAAAAACATTTAAACAAATATAAATTTAGTGAAAAAAAATAAAATCTGTATAATAGATTACGATGTTGGGAATTTTTTCTCTATTCATAAATGTATCAAACAATTTAATAAAAATACTGTTGTGACAAGCGATGAAAGTTTAATCAACAAATCTGATTGTATAGTATTACCAGGTGTAGGAAGTTTTTTAAGTGCAATGACTTTTTTAAAAAAAAAAAAATTGATAAAATTAATAAAGGAAAAAGAAAGACAGGGGACAAAAATAATAGGGATATGTCTTGGTATGCAAATAATGATGGAATTTGGAAATGAAAATGGATTTACACCAGGATTAAATTTTTTCAAAGGGCAAGCAGAAAAAATCAAAAAAAACAGATTTTATAAATTACCTAATGTTGGATTAAGAGATTTAAAAATAAATAATATAAAATCAAATAAATTTTTAAAAAAATTTAATAAAAAAAAATTTTATTATTTGCATTCTTACAAAGTTAATATAGAAAAAAATAATATTTTAGGATGGTCGCATATAGGAGATTTTAATTATAATATGCCAGCAATAATTAGAAAAAATAATATTTTTGGATTGCAATTTCATCCTGAAAAAAGTGGTCCAGATGGAATTCTTTTCTTAAGAGAATTGATCAAAAGTTAATTTTTTTTTGATTTAATACATAAATTGTTTGACAATTTTTATTTATATTATAAAAAAAAATTACTGAAATGCATGGTGGGAAATCAGTGTGAAATTCATTGGCTGTACCTGCAACCGTAAAGTCGGAGCGCCACCCAGTAAAGTCCGCTGTTGAATGAAGGCCAGGGAAAGTCTAATTCTTCTAATATCTATTAGCATCGGCACTAATTTAATTTGTTTCATTAATAAATGAAACTTAAAAGGATGTGTAAAATGCTTATAAGGATATTGTTAATTTCATACTTTATTTTTTTTTCAAACTTTGTTTTTTCTAAAGATATTCCAATAATCGTTATTACAGCAAGTAAAAAACCTCAATCATTGTCTACGGTAGGCACATCTGTAACGATTCTAGATGAAAAATTTTTTAATGACACAAATGAATATTTTTTAGGAGATGCGCTTGCAACAACTTCGACTAGTGCAAATTTTTTTCAAAGCGGTGGACATGGTACAGCATCAGCTATTCAACTAAGAGGTATGCCAAAAAGATACTCTACGGTTTATATTGATGGAGTTAAAATGTCAGACCCGTCAAGTGTTTCAAATGATTTTGATTTTAACAATATTCTAACTAGTCAAGTTTCTAGAGTTGAAATTTTAAAAGGAAATCAAAGTTCAATTTACGGTAGTGGGGCTATAGGAGGAACCATACATATTACAACAAAAAAAGGTGAGCTGGGCTTTAATAAAGATATAAACTATTCAACCGGTTCTAATGATACTCATAATTTATCAACCTCTATTTCAGGAGGAGATTTATCAAAGAAATACTTTTTTGGTTTACAAAGATTTCATACAGATGGAATTTCGCAAATGACACATAATGATGAAAAGGATAGATACAGAAATAATGGTTTGATAGCTAGCTTTAGTAACAAATTTTCTGAAACCTTAGAGTTTCAAAGTAATGCAAGGGTTTCGGAAACATATCTGCAATATGATGCCGTCTGTGTTTCAAATTTATTTGGTTGTTCACCTTCTAGAGATCATTCAGAGGAAGTAGATGCGGTAGAATCATCAGCAAATGTCAGTTTGATTTATAAACCTGTGAAAAATTTTAAAAATAAATTTACTTTTGCAAATACATACATCAAAAGAATTTATGCTGGGGCACCTGGCAGTAAGAACACGCAGCAAGACAATTATTATGGAGATAGATATGCTATTCTTTACCAAGGTGAATATAACTTCAATATGGATAATAGTGTAATATTTGGTTTGGAGAGAGAAGATGATCAAATGGGATATAATAAAGATGGAACGGGTAGGATCGATTCTAATGCTTATGTTACTTCTAAATATTTTGATTATCAAAGTAGAATAACAAAAAATCTATATGGTACTTTCGGTGCAAGATTTGATGAACATTCACTTGCAGGTAATGGCTCAAATGAGGATTCTCACAGAGTGACTCTTGCTTATATATTTAATGACAATACTACCAAGTTAAAATCTTCATATGGAACAGGATATAGATTTCCTTCATTATATGAAATGCTCTATATATGGAATTCAAGAAATAACTGTAATGGTGGAGGAAATAAATGTGGCGATGTAGGTTATAGATCAGCAGAAAATAGTCGAAGTTATGACTTTGGAATTGAAAAATCTATAAATCCAAATTTGTACATAGATTTGACTTATTTTAATATTCTATACAAAGATGCTCTTGAAGGTTGGTTGGGAAATAATGCTGCAGGATCTGGATCTACTACTCAAAACTCTCCCAGTAAAACTAAATCACAAGGCTTAGAATTTAAATCTAAATTTAAATTTAATGAGATGTTGAATTTTGATTTTAATTATACCTACACTCAAACTTATGATGGTGCTGAACAAGACAATCCTGACACTACCATGATCAACTCTCAAATGGTTAGGGTGCCAAGGAATATAGTAAATTTAGTAACTAATTTAAAAGTTCCAGGTTATAAAGATTTAAATATAACATTAAAAACTAAATGGTCCGATGAAGCTAGAGACTATGGAAATGGTAATGGTAATAGAAATGGCTCGCAATCATTTGCAGACGCAGAGCTTGAAAGTTATTTGGTTAATGATTTATCAATTAAATATAATTATTTGAATAGATACAATCTTTATTTTGATGTAATCAATATTCTAGATAAAAAATATGAAACTGCTCAAGACTATACACAAATGGATAGAAGTTTTAATTTTGGTATAAAAACAATTTATTAATAGTATTGCAATTATTGTTATAATTTATAAGATAATTTTATGAATTATCTAAAAGTATCTCTGGGGATATTTATGGTTTTAGCGGCAAGTCGCTTTATTCCTCATCCACCTAACTTTACAAGTTTAATAGCGTTAAGTTTTTATGTACCAGCTATATTAGGTCTAAGATACCTTTCTGCTTTAGTTATTTGTTTTATTATTACAGACATGTTTATAGGTTTTCATGGTCTAACTTTGTTCACCTGGGGTAGCGTAATAATAATTGGTCTCATTTCAAAATTTTTCACATATAATATATATTTCAGAGTTTCTGGGGCTTTTTTAGGTACTTGTATTTTTTTTTTAATAACTAATTTTGGAGTCTGGTTACTTGGATCATATGGTTATTCACTAAATGGATTATTATCATCCTATTGGTTCGCCATTCCTTTTTTTGGAAATACAATTTTGTCAACTTTGATTTATGCTTTAATTATAGAATTGTTGTTTAAGATTTATAAAACACAAAAAATAATACAAATAAATTAACGTTGAGCACTATAATCAGATTTACCTATTATTAAATCAACTATACTCAACAAAATAAATTGATGAACATTTTCAATGAGATTATACGCTTTTGAGTCTACCCAAAAGTTAACATGACCAGTTTTCTTTAGTTCGTTATTTTTAGAATGTCCTGTAAAAGTAACTAGTTTGCCAAATTTTTTCCGCTTAAAATATTTTGCCGCATTAATCATATTTTTTGATCTTCCGCTTGAAGATATTAAAATAAGCAGATCTCCTTTATCACAATAATATTTAATTCCATTTTCAACCCATCTTTCATATCCATAGTCATTTGAAAAACAAGTAATTAAATCTGCTTCATTAAAATTTATACATCGTACTTTTGCATTTTTAGTTAAATCTACACTAAAATGGCTTGACATAGCTGCACTCCCACCATTACCAGCAACTATAATTTTTTTCTTATTTTTTTTAATTTTTAAAATTTCTTTTTTTAAATTTATTGTCTGTTTATGAAATTTTGGATTAATAAGACTAATAAACTCTTTATAATATTTATTTAAAAATTTGTTTTCATCTTTCATATTAAAAATACTTATAAGATTTTTTTAAGAAATTAAAAGAATTTTTCAAATTTTACTGTTTGTTTTGATAATTTTGGCCAATTGTTTTGGACTTTTTTAAATGTTTTTATCAATATATCTAAATTTTTCTCTAATTCTAAATAATTAATATTTAATGCAATAGGCAAACAAACTCTATGCCATTTTGAGTCAATGAATATTTTTTTTTTTAACATTTCATGTTTTAAAAAATAACCAAAAAGAGAATTATTAGTAGTGTTATATTCAAAACTATTTCTTAGTCCACGACCTCTTACATTTTTAAAAAAACTATAATTTTTGAGTTCGTCATATATTGTTTTTCTTAAAAAATTTCCTTTCAAAATTACATTTTTTAAAAATGCTCTGTTATTGATTATTTTTTGAACCTCTAGAGCTGCTGCGACGCTAAGAGAAAAACCCTGATGGGTATTAGAATACTGAATTTGACTATTTTTTTTATGTAATACATTTCCAATGTTAGACGATGTAATTACTGCGCTTAATGATCCATAACCTGCCGCTAGCGTTTTACTTAAAAATAGAAAATCTGGTGTTACTTCATCCCAATCAATGCAAAAATTCTTACCCGAAGTGCCTGTTCCACACCAAACCTCGTCTAAAATTAAATGAATATTATATTTATCACATAATTTTCGTATATGTTTCCAATAATTTTTATTAGGAGGGACATCTCCTACTAATCCTCCCATAATTGTTTCTCCAACAAATGCACAAATTTTATCAGGTCCAGTTTTTAATATTTTTTTTTCAATCTCTTGAACACACCTTAAAGAATATTGATCGTCAGTTTCGTTTATTTTTTGATGTCTGTATTTATTATGTTCGGATACTTTAATTACATTTTTGTTTAAAATATTTTTATAAAAATAAAGATTGGGTCTATCACCTAAATTTAATGCGTCAGAAGTACTTCCATGATAGGATTGATGTCTAGACATAAATATTTTTTTGTTTTTGTAGCCAAGATTATAAAAATATTGGTAACTCATTTTTAAAGCTGCTTCACAGGCCTCAGATCCTGATGAGCCTACAAAAAAAACTTTGTCTAAATTATTGTTTTTATTTTTTAATATTTCTCTAGCTAATTCTTCTCTGTTCGGATCAATAAAGGTTTTATAATCTATGTGGCAATATTTTTTAGCTTGTTTTGATATCGCATTAAGTATTTTTCTATTACCCCATCCTAAAATAGCATGTCCTGTATATCCGGATGTTAAATCTGTATATTTTTTTTTCTTTGAAAAAAGATAAATCCCTCTTCCTTTAGATATAAGTATTTGTTTTTTCAAAATAGATTTTAATAACTTTGTCATTTCAGTTTTAATTTTTTTTTAATAAAGAAATATTTATGTCTATTTTTTTTAAAATTTTACCTAATCCACTTTGTTTTTTATGTTTATTCATAAGCTTTATTATTTTATCCACATTATTTCCAATATAAAAATAACCATCCAAAAAATCTTTTTTTTTATTCGCAATACTCCATTTTTTACCAGAATATAAAAAATAAATAGGCTTATTTGAAAGTTTTAATGTTTCATTTAAAGAAAAATAATAAAATTTTTGTCCACTTTTTTGTGAAATAAATCCTTTTTTTTTTGAAAAGCAGACTCTTATAAAAGCAGAATTAAATCTATTCAAATAGTTAATAAATGATTTAGTTGATTTAAACTCATAATGCATAACACCAAGATCATGAAGAAAAAACCTCTTTAAATCCTTATTTTTGTTTAAAAATTTCTTCAAAGTGGGAAATGTGGATAGATAATTTTTTTTTGATTTTGCTATATAATTTGACAAAATGTTAAAATCTTCATTTGTGTCTATTCCATAATACTTAATTGCTTTATTATGTTTATCTTTTCTAAAAATTTTATTAAATAATTCAATTCCTTCAATGAATTCACAACTACTAGAACCAATTTCTAATATTTTGCTTATTTTTGATACCAAAAATGTTAAATATAGAAAATAAAATTTTTCTACTCTAGGTATGTCTGAAAGTTTTATTTTTTTTTGAGAATTAAATAATTTAATTAATTTAGATTTTTCTCTAAATCTCACACCGAGATGCCATAGATCATAGGCAGTTTGTTTCGTTACATATCTTAATATTTTCTTTTTATTTAGATTTCTAACCCCATATTCAATATAATTATATATCATTTTTAATAATCCTATTTAAAGTAAATAAATTCAAAATCACCAGTATAACCAGAATTAGAAAGTAACCATTTCCATGAGCTAGTATCTATAATAGTTTCTGCAGTTAAAGCCCAACATTGTAAGTTAAATTGTTCAGCTTCATTCCTATATGACTCTACGCAAATAAATTTTTTCTTTCCTATTTTTTCAATATTAGAAAGAGTTTTTTCAAGTATTGATAATTTTAAATTGTGCAAAACATTAATCGATATTACCAAATCAAAAAAATTATCTTCGAATTTTAATTTATTTTTAATATCATGAAAAAAAATATTTTTTTTAATTTCTGGTTTTGCGTTTTTTATTGCATATCTAGAAAAATCACATCCTTGAATTTTTTTTAGATTTAATAATTTTTTTAATTCATACATTAAATAACCTTTTCCACAGCCAACATCTAAAATTTTAGACTCTCTATTTAATTGATAATCAGAAATTAATTTTTTTGCTAAATAAGTATGATAACCAGGTATATATTTATAACCACCGTAACCAAATTTTCTGTTACCATCCCAATAATTAAAATCATATTTTTTTGAAACTTTCATTGCTTGTATTTTTCCATTCTTCATTCTATCTAAATATTCTCTTTTTTGACTATTGTGCTTATAACTTACAAAATTTTTAAGTTTTCCTAGTTTTTTTTTAATATTTTTTTTTTCATAAAGGGCAAATCTTAATAGAAATAATTTTTCTATCTTTGCAAAATCAGATTTTTTTATAGCTTTTATACCCTCTAATGCAAAGTGTACTTGGATGTTTTTTTTCAGAAAAGATTTATAAAAATTTTCCCTTTTATTTTTTTTTTCGGGAAGTTGAAAAAGGCTATAAAATACAAGACCATCGATATTATAATTTAATTTTTTAACTAATGACTCTAAAATTAAATAACTATTTTTAAATGAATACTCAGTTTCACTTAATTGAAATTTATAATGATTTCTTTGACAATAATCTCTTATCACTAAATTCTGAACTGACTGAGGAACCCTTTCCTCTAAAAAACTTCTGCTAAAAATATAGCCTTTTAATTTTAAATTTTTTTTGGATTTGTGCATAAAACTATAAAATAACAAGCCATTTTATCATAGCCCGTGTGAATTACCTCGTCATTCATAGAAAATATGAAAAAGTTATTAAAATATTTTTTATAAAATTGCTTTAATTGTTTTGCTGTTTTGCAGTTTACATGAGTAGGATCTTTGTCTTTGATATATTTTTGTAATTCTAAAGAAGGAGTGCCGCTAATCAAGATCCCATTTGCATTAAGAGACTTTATCACATTTTTGATGAAAAATTTTTCATCTTTTTTTTTTATATGTTCAAATACATCTAACATGTATATTGCATCAAAAGTTCTATTAGTAGGAGAATTTAACATATCATGATTTAAGAAATTAGATTTTTTTTTAAGTTTAGATTGTCTCATTTTTAAGTCTTTTAAAAAGATTGTATTTGGATCAGATAAAGTAAGATTTTTTACTACTTTTGCTACAATGCTTGAGTACCATCCATCTCCACATCCAACCTCGAGAACATTTGATTTTTCTTCGAGAAGTTTAGAAACAAATTTATATCTTGCCAAACTAAAAAGTGTTCCTTTTGGATCATTTCTCCATTTGGAAGATGAAAAAATTCCCATTGTCTCTAAGCCATATTTTTTTTTACTTTTTAAATGATTGAGTGCATATAAGTTAATTTCTTTTTTTTTCATCTGGACTTTATATATTACTTTTTAAAAGGATTTTCATATTTATTGCCAATAAAAGTAGTTGCTCTTTCAGTGATGGGCTGAAAAAATTCTCCTATTTTCTTATCACTATAAGGAGAAAATATTGACTTAAATCTACAATTCATTGACCATCTGGTTTCATTTTCTAAATTAATTCTATTTCCGTGAGGTAAAGATTGATTAAAAATTAATAATTCACCATATTTTATATTAAACCAAATTAGATTTTTTTTTACAAAACCATATAGGTCTTCACTATTTTTAAATTTATTATTTTTTATTTCTAAATTTAGTTTTTTTTCATATTTAGGTGGCAAAAGAAACATTGATTTTGTTTTATAACAATCAACTAATGGTAACCACGCAACAATTTCGTATGGAGATACACCCGACCATGTATCAGAATGTACGGGTAGAAGTGAACTATTGTCATTTGGATACTGTATACTTAAATTTATTCTTTTTTGCATTACTAGTTCATTTCCAACAA